>Ga0315298_1001450_pt1 | contig 43322 bp, 41 predicted proteins | sample WHS_1_MG_FD_203077 | JGI IMG/M metagenome (GOLD analysis project Ga0315298, IMG submission 203077) | Extremophilic microbial mat communities from Washburn Hot Springs, YNP, Wyoming, USA - WHS_1_MG | ecosystem: Environmental > Aquatic > Thermal springs > Hot (42-90C) | place: USA: Wyoming... | reverse complement strand
TCCAAACTGTAAGAAACCGTTCAGAGAAGTCCTAAGCAAAAAGAAAGTTTAGAAGCAAAATTTTCCATCTAACAATCGCAAACTCGTTAAAAACTTCTGTTAACGATGATTAGTGGAAAAAGGTTATTTCAGCCAGAAATGGCGAAATCTCCCGCGAAACCCCTCTTTTTCTATAAGATTTCATGTTGCGACTTCTAGTGATAAACCTCGACCAAGATTTTGGGCTGCTTGCTATTTTGTCATGGTAGAACAATAATTTTGATTGTCAACAAGGAGGATTTTTTCTCCCTAGTTTACTAGAAACCAGCTTGAAAGCATTTTTTCTTTAAATAGGTAACTTTTTAAGGTTAGCGAAGGCTAAATAATTGGAGCTTAAGAGGGAAATTTTTGTCCTCTCGTGAATCTCTACAAAGCGGTAGATACGTTACTCTCAAAAAATTAGGCGAAGGCGGGAAAGGCATTGTGTATAAGGCTAGAGACACCGCTTTGAACCGTGTTGTTGCAATTAAGATGCTTAAAAGTGCGGTTTTAACTGAAGAGACATATTCCCGTGTTATGCGGGAAGCGCAGGCGGTAGCTAAACTTAATCATCCAAATATTGTTTCCATACATGACATTGGCAAAGAAGATGGAAAACAGTTTTTTGTCCTCGAGTTTGTTGATGGAATGAGTCTGCGTGAGCTTATGGGAACATATCCAGAAGGTAAATGCGACATAAAAACTGTCCTAAGAATAGGCATAGATGTTTGCGCTGCGCTTCAGTATGCACATTCTCAAAGTGTTCTTCATCGAGACATTAAACCCGAAAACATCTTGATTACGCAGGAAGGTACTGCGAAACTGATGGATTTCGGTTTGGCCAAAATGCTGGGGCAGCCTAGAATAACACAAGAAGGAGTAATAGTGGGCACAGTTGCCTATGTTGCGCCTGAAATAGCATTAGGAAAAGGTGCTGACGAAAGATCTGACCTTTACTCTCTTGGTGCAGTACTTTATGAAGCTGTCACTGGAAGACCGCCCTTCATAGGCGAAGACTCTGTAAAAATTATCTTCAGTCACATTCATGACTATCCAATTTCGCCGAACAAGCTGAACTCGAAGGTTCCGCAGGCTTTGGCAGAGTGTATCATGAAACTTCTAGAAAAGGAGCCAACGAAAAGATATCAGAATGCAGCGGATTTGCTTAATGTGCTAAGGGAAATAGCTGAAGGTTTCTTAATGGAGGTTTATGTTTCTTCTCATAAGGCAAGTGTTGTGGTTCCGCCTCCGCGTCCTTCTGCTATGCGAGAGGCTCAGCTTATCGATAGAGTTGAAGAGATGAATCTCCTCAGAGAGGCAGTTGATAGGGCAGTGCACCGTGAAGGTGGTCTTGTTCTTCTTTATGGAGAGGCTGGAATCGGTAAGACAAGGTTAACCAGAGAACTAGGCGCTTATGCACGCTTGCGTGGAATGCAGGTTTTATATGGACGGTGTCCGGCATTGTTCAGGATGGATGGTATGCCTCCTTATGTTCTCTGGAATGAGGTGATCAAAGATTATTTGCAAGTCTGCACTCCCGAGCAGTTGTATAGAGTGATTGGCTTTTATCCAAGCGAAGTTTGTAAGTTAGTTCCTGAAATCAAGCAGAAGCTTGGCACGATTCCTCAGTCTCTACCTATTAGTCCGGAGCAGGAGCGTGACAGGCTTTTTGAAGCGGTTTCGCAGTTCATGATTAACCTTTCTAAGGAGACGCCGTTACTGATAATTCTTGATGATTTGCAATGGACTGACCAGTCCTCGCTTTTGTTGCTGCATTATTTGGCTCGGGGTGTTTACAGGGAGCCTTTGCTTCTTTTGGGTGCGTACCGTGACACTGATATTGATGAGCGGCATCCTTTGTCTCCTGTTTTGACAGAACTGAATAGGGAACGCTTGCTTCAATCCGCCCAATTGAAGCGCATGTCTTTCAACGATGTTTTGGAGATGATTAAGCAGATTTTGGACCAGGACGATGTTCCAAGAGAGTTTTGTGAACTTGTCTATGAGAAAACGAAGGGTAACCCTTTCTTTGTTGAAGAAGTGATAAAGTCTCTAAAGGAAGAAGAGGTTATCTTTCGTGAGGAGAATCGATGGAAGATTAAGGAAGTTTCCAAAATTGAATTTCCTAAGACTGTTAAGAGTGTTATAAAGGCGAGAATAAGTCGGCTTGATGAAGACTGCCAGAATATTTTGACTTTGGCTTCTTTTGTTGGGAACGATTTCTCTTTTGAGGCGATATGTGGGGTCACCAACATTGAAGAGGATAAATTGCTGGAACTGATGGAGAAGTTGCTTAAAACTGGATTGGTTAAGGAGAGAGTTGTTCGCGGAGAAGATGTTTATTGTTTTGCTGATGTGATAGTGAGGGATGTTGTGCATGAGGAAGTTAGCCACTTAAGGCATAGGAAGCTTCACAGTAGTGTTGGAAATGCCTTAGAGAAGGTTTACGCTAAAAAGATTGACGAGCATCTGGGTGAACTCGCCTATCATTTTCTTGAAGGCGGTGACAAAGAAAAGGCGCTTGACTGTTTCTTGAAGGCTGGAGAGAAAGCACAGACAGTGTATGCCCACAATGAAGCCTTCTCTTATTTCCAACATGCGCTTGAGCTGCTTGAAGAGAAAGGCGCCAGTCCTGAACAGAAAGTTCGAATAGTTGAGAAACTTGGCGACCTTAACTTTTGGATAGGGAGGTCTGATGTTGCAATGGAATACTATGATAAAGCGTTGGCTTTGTGGAATCAGTTGGAAGACAAGAAGAACATCGCTAGGCTTCACGTTGGAATGGCAGACTTGCTTTGGCAAAATCCCGGTGACAAGATCAAGGCTTCTGAACACCATCATATAGCTTTAGAAATACTCGAGAAAGAGCCTGAGAGCGTGGAATTAGCAAGTCTATACGAGGATATTTCTCACATGCTTTGGCGAACCGGCAAGTCCAGTGAAGCTTTGACTTGGAACCAGAAAGCCCTTGAACTGGCAGAAAGACTCAACACCCCCGACGTTCTTGCACGCTGTTACAACAATCTAGGCGTGCTCAGCATGAAATCTGGAGAGCTCGATAAAGCAACTGAATATTATAAGCGGGGACTGAAAATAGCTCTTGAGAATAAGCTTGCAGAGTGTTCTCTCACCTTGTACAATAACCTATGCGAAATCTACTTGGCGACGGGAGAGTTCCAGAAGCTTTTTGAGACTGCTCAAGAAGGTTCCGAGATGGCCAAGAAAGTTGGCGCTCTATACTACTTGCCTTGGCTTGATGTGCTACTAGTGGCTTCTTATGCGTACATAGGTGACCTGCAGAAGGCTCTTTCCATAGCTGAGGATAATTTGGCATTAGTTAAGAGAATCAAATACACGGTTTTCATCGGAAATGCATTGGGGGCACTTGGCATATGTTATCGTTGGTTGGGAGAATGGGACAAGAGTCTCAAGTACTTAATGGAAGCCCTTGACTTTGGAAAAAGAGTTGGAGAATACCAACAGTCTGGAACTGCTGCATCAGAGCTCGGAGCATTGTTTGTGGAAATGAAAGACTATGAGGAAGCTGAGAAATACCTCAATGAAAGCAACAGCATCTTTGAGAAAGCAGGAGATACAGACAATCAAATGACTGCGCCACTACCAGCTCTTTCGAGATTATATCTGGAAAAAGGCGAAATTGACAAAGCCACAGCTCTGATTGAGAAAATCTACGAATATTCAACAAAAGCAAAAAACAGATTGGCTGTCTGTGACGCTGAATTGTTGAAAGCAATGCTTTGCAGAAAACAGAAAAACTGGGAACAAGCCATACAGCACTTTGAAAAAAGCCTTCAAGAAGCCAAAGCCCTTAACGCACAAAAATGGCACGTCTTCCAATACGCAGAAATTCTATACGAATACGGCCTAATGTATCTCGAAAGAAATGAAGAAGGCGATAAAGAAAAAGCCTACTCACTTCTAGACCAAACTCTGATGATATACCAGAAAGCAGATGCGAAAAAGAGAATAGAAAAGGTAATAGCGAAAAAGAAACTGCTCACAGCTTAAGCTCTAACATTTCTCCACTCTAATTTTCGTCCCGCTCTTCACGCCACTGAACAGTTCAAGATTTTTTGTTACTCGCCCCAGAATGTTACGGATGCGTGGCGAATACACGGTCAGGGTCGCCCACACGATAGAAGAAGACAAGCAGTTAATCGAGGCGGGATTCGAATATGTTACTGAAAGGGATGGCTACAAAATCTACAGGAAACGCAAGTAAGCTCCCCCTAAAAAGTGCGGGGGGTGGGATTTGAACCCACCACAGCGTGGAGAAATCACCCGCAAATCCCCTCTTTTTCTATTTTAAACATTTTAAGGTTTGCTTTTTCCGTTAGCAGCAACTAAAAGAATGAAACGGCCGCGCATTCTTGACGATTTCAATGTTACAGTGATGTTTCTTTAGAAAATTTTACTGATACTTGCTGGTCTAAACGCATTAAAAATGAAAGCATGTATATTCGCTACTTTATTCTGATAATAATACTATCACAAAACTTTCCCCTATTTTTCCATTCATAATTATTTCAATGTCCTATCCTTTGTTCAAATGTGCAACAATGCGCGCGCTGATTTCTTCATCCTTTCCGAAATTTTTGGCGCGCGCAAGGTGGGTAGCTCACAGAATTGAAATGTTGATGGTTTTTTGTGTGGCTAATACTGCGGGGAGTATAACGTCTATTGCGATTAGTATTAGTATGTTGGAGTAGGCAGCAGTTTTGAAGAGAGCTTCTGAGAGATTCTTTGAGAATATGGCGATGGATGACGCAGCGGCAATGCGCGTGCGCAAGCCACCACGCAAAACTCCCAGAAGACCATAAAAACAGAAACACCCTCACATTTAATTTTAGGTAACTTTTGAGGTTAAAATAGGATAAAAAGAGAGGAAATGTGCTAGGTCAAGCGAACGCTTCACGCTTTTGACTGCCATCTCTATTGTGATTCAACTTCTTGAATAAGCGCTTGAAGTGCACCCAAAATGATTGGTCCAGTTTCACGTCCAACAGACATTGATTCCTCATATTTGGCAGGATTCCAGTCCTCAAACGGAATTATGTATCCTAATTCATCATTTCCTAATCCAATTATTACGTTGTATTTGCCCGTCATCATTTCTGTCAGTTGATGCCCTAACTTAGGCAAAAGTTCTCCAGGAACGGTTACTATCTCTATGTTTCCAATTTTTACCACATAGACTTCTGTCCTCACATCTTCACCGAGAGGCATCATCATGGTGCCCGGTGGAAAACCAAACCATCCAGAGATATCCATAGAACTAGTATCCAGCTCGCCATTAGTGTATAGGTCCCTTTTTAGGACCGCAGGGAACGGTTGAGACGTTAGCAACCTGAAATTGAAATTCTCTAAAGGTATATCAATGGTTGCCGTTTCAAAAATGATATTCGTGTTCTTGCACACTTCGGCACTTCTCAGGGCGTCTACCGCTGCACTTGCCAATCTAAAACCTATTTCCTCAGCCATCTCAAAAGTGTGATTCTCTGGTAAACCCGGAGTTTCCATGCCATCAAAAACTCCATCTACATCTGGAGTTATCATACCTCCTAAAGCACCATTAAAGAAAACCGCGACTCCCCCCAGCCTATCCTCAATGTATGTATAGACATAAGCGAGGTAGTCTGCTGAAATGAGATAGTTATATGGTGGTCCATCCAGAACTTCCGGGTGACCAGCAAAGTTTAGCAAAGTAGCAATCGTCTTATTCTCACCACCTACAAACCTCATTACCACCAAATCAGGATACACTAACCCAGGATCACGTGCATTCATCTATGCCGTCTATGGAGGCTGTTGAGAAGTGGGTGAAAGGCGAAAAGCAAAGTTTAACAACGGAACAGCTTTGGAGATTGAATGGAGCTTATTTGCGCACTTTCCTGGATTTTCCCCGCGAATTTGAATTTAACGTTACCGAGTTGTTTATTCAGCAAAGTTGGCTTGCTGAGATATTGCCTGTTGTCTTCTATTTAGGTGTTAAAGGAGAGTTTGGCGGAGGCAAAACAGTAACTGGAGAGACGGTAGTTTTAGCGTGTAGACATGGGTATTTCACTGGAAACTTGAGCCCGCCCTTTGTGGCTAGGGCTATTCAAGATCATAAAATAACGTTGATGGTTGATGAGCTTGACGCTGTTGCTGGCACAAAAGACTCCGACCTAAACTGCATTTTCAGGCAAGGTTACAGAAGAGGGCTAAAATACAGTAGGGTTAACCCTGACACTCTCGAAACAGAATCTTACGAAATTTTTGGACCTAAACTTTTCACAGTTTACGCGGAAATTGAGGAAGCACTGCAGACGAGGACTATTCCGATACATGTAAGGGAGACAGGCAATCCGCAGTTTCCAATTGTAAACTTGGATAAGGCTGGTTTTGGAAAACATGTTTACACTGAGAACTTCCTTTGGTATTTGGACAACATTTTGGATCTTCGAGGTAATGACATCCACTTGATCAGCGGGGTTGACTTGGTTGACACGGTTGACATGTTTCTTGGAGACAATCAGATAAACCCTTCACCTGAACAGATTCGTCAAACATTGTTTGAGAAGAAGAAAACACTAGTGACAGAAGGTCAACTATGTCAACTTAGTCAACTTGGCGGTCGAAACACGGAGCTCATGTTTCTCTGTTTCGTCCTGTCAAATCTGGTTAAAGTTGAATGCGACGAGGATATTGTCAAAACGTTCACTCAAAAAATTACCGAGGAAGGTGAAAGAACAGAGTTAGGCTATAGAGGCATTCTCAAACAGGTTTTGATGGATCTTTGGAATGAAAAGAAGGGCAACGAGGATTACATGACAGAAGATGGCTTTGTTAAAATCAGCAATAAGGAAGTCTATGACAAATACAATCAAGTTTTGAAAAAAGAGTATGGAGAAGGCGTTTCTCCGGTTAAATTCAAAGAGTTTATGCTTGAATTTGGCTTTACGGACGCCTTAAACAGAACAAAACTGAAAGTTCCAATTCCAGGCGACTCAGAACCGAAATCTCGACTCTGCAACGTTTTCACTGAAAGAGTTTTAAGGAAACTTGGCGTTGAAGAGGAAAGGCAGACGTTACAAGAAATTCTCGTTAAAACCAGAGACTGGATTCTTAAAAACAAGGATGCAGACAGCCTCGTCGACCTTTTCTCCTTGACAGAATATGTTACCAGTTTAACAGAAGAGGAACCGACAAAAATTATAAACGTTCTGAAAAATGACGGCTTGCTCTTTGATGTAGGCAAACCTGGTAAAGCAGGAGTAAAGTAGTGATGGCTGCAGCTTCCGCTTGCCCCTCATGCGGTTCAAACCGCCTCTACAAAGACGGACTAAGATACCTCAGTGATGGTTCGAGCATTCAGCGTTGGCTTTGCAGAAACTGCGGATACCGCTTTACAGAACCCAACCATAAAGCCAGAACCGGATGGAAGAATCCTCCATCCGGCTTAAATCCACCTTCTGGCTTATTCAATTCTTGCCAAGGGAACAATGACCCAAACTTGCGAGTGCCCTCCGCCACAGAGGCGGTGCAAACCTTGGCCGAAGTAAGGGAAGACGAGAAAAGCGGGCAAGCGGGAGCCACAAAAGCATACCAAGCAGATGCTAAAGGCAAAATCTTTGAGTATATCTGGCAATTGAAAAAGCTTGGAAGAAGCGAGGGTACAATTAAAGGCTACAGACAAAAACTCATGCAAATGTTAAATGAAGGGGTTAACCTCTTAGACCCAGAAGCGGTTAAGGAATATCTTACGCAAAAAGATTGGTGTGAAGGCAGCAAATTCTACGCAAGTATTGTCTATGACGGGTTTGTTAGATTTCTTGGACTAACATGGCAGAAGCCAAATTATAAGCCATTGCGAAAAATTCCCTTCATACCAACTGAGCAAGAACTAGATCAACTTATCGCATGCACGGGTAAAAACCTCTCAGCACTCCTTCAACTACTAAAAGAAACCGCATTGAGAGTTGGCGAAGCGTTAAGCTTAAAATGGACAGACATTGACTTGGAACGCAACGTGATAGTATTAAACCACCCGGAAAAGGGAAGCGAACCCAGAATATTCAAAGTTACAGCAGCATTAATAACAAAGCTAAACCAACTAACAAAAACCAACGAGTACGTTTTCAAAAATCGCCTTCAGCAAAGTGTCGGACAAAATTTCCGAGTACAAAGAAAACGCATTGCTCAAAAACTTGGCAATCCTAGGCTGAACAATATAACTTTCCACACATTTCGCCATTGGAAGGCTACAATTGAATATGCAAAAACAAGGGACATCTTATATGTAATGCAGTTCCTCGGTCACAAAAACATCAAAAACACGTTGCTCTACACGCAGCTGATAAAATTTGAAAAAGAAGACGACTTTTACAGTGCCACAGCTAAAACAAGCAACGAAGCAAAAGAGCTAATAGAGTCAGGCTTTGAATACGTCTGCACAACACCAGACAACATAATGCTATTCAGAAAAAGAAAATGAGCCGTATCGCCATTTATGCCATATAGCCCAAAATTTATGGGTAAAGGTTATATGTTGCATGGGGTATTTTGGTGTATTTGCGGGTGCAATGTGATGAAAGGTGACCGCCAAATTCAAAGCCAATTTTGACTTAACGCTTAAGCCAGATTATCGCCCGCTCGAACTTGAAAAGGAAATCCGCGAATTCTGGGAAAAAAACCAGATACAAAAGAGACTAATGAATTTTCGCGAGAAAAACAATGTGGGCTTAGCTGGCTATGTTGAGGGACCGCCCACGCTGAACGGTATACCGCATGTGGGTCACGCTAGAGGTCGCGTGATAAAGGATTTGCGTTATAGATGGAAGACGATGCAAGGGTTTTTTGTGCCTTTCTGGGCTGGATGGGATTGTCAAGGCTTGCCGGTTGAGCTTGAGGTTGAGAAGCTTTTAGGCGTGAAAAACAAGCGGGAGCTTATAGAAAGAGTGGGTGAGGAGCGCTTCATAGAAGAGTGTAAGCGGGCTATTATGAAATATCATAGGGAGTGGGTTGAAGCCGACAGAAAACTCGGCGTCTTCATAAACCAAGAGAAAGCCTACTGGACATACAAAGACGAATACATCGAGCGGGAATGGCAATATTTGAAACGCGCTTGGGAACAAGGACTATTAGAAGAGGGCTATTATGTTGTTGCCTACTGCCCAGGATGCCAAACGAGCCTAAGCAGCGCCGAGGTAGGCTACGAAGACTCTTACAAGGAAGTAGAAGACCCTTCCCTCTACTTCAAATTTAAGGTAGCCAACAGCCAAAACGAGTATTTTTTGGTTTGGACAACCATGCCCTTCACCATCATCACAGACATGATGCTCGCTGTTCACCCAGAAGCCGAATACGCGAAAGTCAAGGTTGAAAACGAAAAGTGGATAATGGTGAAGCAACGCGTCGAACCAGTTATGCAGGAACTCGCCATAAAAAAATATGAGATAATAGAAACTGCTACGGGTAAAAGCCTTGAAGGAACAAGATATGATTATCCATTTAAGGATGTCATCCCAAAACAAGCGGAACTCGACAAGCACCCTCACGTTCACACGGTTGTCTGCGAAGACTTTGTTGACGTAAACACGGCTACAGGCGTTGTTCACCTCTCGCCTGGAAACGGCGAGGAAGACTTCTTCGCAGCACAAAAGCGTGGAGTTCCAATTTTTGCTCCTTTCGACGACGAAGTTAAATTTACAAAAGAGGCAGGAGTTTTCAGCGGAATATTTGCAAGAGACACTGACAAAATGGTTATTGAGGAACTTCGCAAAAGAGGATTGCTTGTTGAAGCAAAAACGGTGAAGCATGAGTATCCAACATGCTGGCGTTCTCATCACAAACTTGTCTGGCTTGCAAGAAAAGAATACTTTTTAAGAACTGACAAAATAAACGCGAAAATTGTTGAAGCTGCGGAAAAAGTTGAATACTTCTTTGAAAGCCCCAAAAACCGCTTCCTCTCCTTCCTAAAAGAGGGAAAACCATGGTGCATATCCCGCGAAAGAGTTTGGGGCACACCATTGCCAATTTGGAGATGCGAAAACTGCGGAGAAAAAACGCTTGTGGCAAGCAAAAAAGAACTTTTTGAAAAAGCCTTAGAGAAGCCTCCTAAAAATTTTGAACTTCACAAGCCTTGGATTGACCGCGTCGCTTTCAAATGCGAAAAATGCGGAGGAATAATGCGCAGAGAAAACTATGTGTTGGACACTTGGCACAACAGCGGAGCCTCGCCCTATGCGAGATTCACAGACGAAGAATTTGAAAAGTACGTGCCAACAGACTTCTTAACAGAGGGGATAGACCAAACCCGCGGATGGGCAAACTCGCTTCTGCTGGAACATGTCATATTAACTGGAAAGGCTGAAGCGCCCTACAAGGCTTTCCTATTTCAAGGGTTAACACAAGACGCAAAAGGCAGAAAAATGAGCAAAAGCCTAGGCAACATTGTAGAAGTTAATAGGCTGCTTGAAGAGTACTCCGCTGATGTCTGCAGATTCTACATGCTCTGGAAATGTTCACCAGTAGACTTCATGAACTTCGACCTTAAAGAACTGAGCCGCCGCCCACACCAAGTGCTGTCAACACTATACCACCTAAACAGATTTTTCTTACAAAATGCTGAATACGACAACTTCAACCCGCAAAAACACACGCTGGAATGGGCATTAAAAGAAAAGCAACTTAAAAGCCCAGACCTTTGGCTGCTTTCCAAACTTCAAGCAACAATAAGCGAGTGCACGGTTAGGCTGGAAAAATGCGAGTTCAACTTTGCGCTGTCAACCTTAGAAGATTTTGTGATAGATTCTGTGAGCAGAGTTTACGTGCCAATGATTAGGAAGGAGCTTTGGACAGACGACCCTCAAACCCTAAACAGGAGACTAGCCATATACGCAACCCTGTGGCATGTCCTAAAAACAGTCACTCTCCTCTTCAACCCAGTCACGCCATACCTAAGCGAGGCACTTTACCAAAGAGTCTATAGAAAACTTGACCCAACACTGCCAGAATCAGTAAACTTTGAAGGTTGGCCGAAGCCAGAAGAGGAAATGCGGAAAAAAACCTTAGAAGAAGAGTTCCAACTGCTCTTCAAATGCGTTTCGCTAGTTTACTCCGCAAGACAATCAGCTAGGCTAAAGAGAAGATGGCCCCTAAGCAAGATGGTCATCGTTGCCCCAGAAAACATCTGCAGTGCCATAAAAAACTTTGAGGAGTTCATGCTGGAGTTGGCAAACGTCAAAAATGTGGAATACATGCAAAAGGCTCCAGAATACACTTTGCAAAAAGGCTGGGTTTCCACCTCGGAAGACCCGATTCAAGTGCTCTTAAATATTGAACGCGACGAAAACTTGATAGGCGAAGGACTAATGCGAGACTTAGCCCGCCGCGTTCAAGCATTAAGGAAGGAACTTGGATACGTACCCACAGACATTTTAAACACCGTCCACATAGCTGAACTAGACGAAGAAAACATTAGACTTCTGAAGCCTTACCTAAGAGACATGGCTGAACTTGTCCGCGCCAAAAACGTCCAATTACATGGAAAAAGAGAAGATGCCAAACTAGAATGGCACGAGTACCAACTGGACGAAAAGAAGGTCTACATAGCAATCGCCTAAAAGCCTTCACCAACAATGTTGTTACGCCCTCTCATGTGATATTTTCGGAGTATTGGAAAAATTAAATTACGTGTGGCGCATCTATCATTTAAACGGGCTGCAATGTTAAAGGGGAAAAAGGAAATGGGAACGACGGGAGTTTCTGAAGGAAAAAACAAGCGTAACTATAAGGTAGAGGATGTAATGAGCCGTGAAGTTGTTACAATAGCGCCTGAAAGTACATTGTATGAAGCTGCTAAGAAAATGGGCGAGAAGCGCATTGGGAGTCTTGTAGTTGTGAAATATGATACGCCTGTTGGCATAATAACAGAACGAGATTTGTTAAGCAAAGCTGTTTGCGGCGGAATTGACTTAAAGAAAGATTGGTTAGTTGGCGGAGCCAGCATAAAAGAGGAAAAAGTTGAGAAAATCATGTCCTATCCGCTGGTTACAATATCCGCTAAATCAAGCATAAAAGATGCAGCTAAAATGATGATTGAGAAGAAAATAAGGCGCCTTGGGGTCCGTAAATCTGGAAAGCTTGTTGGGATAATAACTGCTTCAGACATGATTCGAAGCTTACCTGAAGTTCCAGAAACCATGCGCATGTGGTTTGAAATTGATTACTTTATGGCTAAACGGGTTATAACGGTTGAAGAGAAAACGTCCGTAGATGCAGTGGCGAAAATCATGGGTGAAAACCGCATAGGAAGCGTTATCGTAACAAGCCAGGGAGAACCCAAGGGCATATTTACAGAACGCGACTTGCTCACCAAGTTTTTAGTTCAAGATAAGCCACTAACAACGGAAGTAGGCAACGTATGCTCGTTCCCTCTTATCACAGCGCCATTAGGAATAAGCGTTAAAGACGCCGCCGCCATCATGAGTTCAAAAGGCATAAGAAGGCTTCCCATTGTCGAAAAAGGCAAAATAGTAGGAATTGTTACAGCGCGCGACTTGGTAGAAGCTTATGCACGTGGCAGAGTTAGATAACTTAATTCTAAGCAACTTTGAACTCGTAAAGGAACATTCTTCTAGAAGCTCTAAACTTTCATCAACAATATTGTTAAATCCACCTTAAAACCAGAATATTTCCAAGTGACCCTTGTGACTGCAGAAGCCTTAACATGCCCTTTCTGCGGGGCGCCATACAAAGCCATAATCCCAGCTGGCACAATCCAAGTAAAATGCAACTATTGTGGGGCTGCAATTCTTGTTCCACCCCGCCTAGGAGGCGTAGTCCGACAGTGTCCAAATCATCCTGACACCTTGGCTGTCGGAATCTGCAACGACTGCGGGCAAAGCTACTGCACCCGCTGCCTATACGCTATCAGCATAGAAGGGGGAAAGCTGCATGTTTGCGCCAAATGCTATGAAAAGCGAAGAGGCGTGGGTACTGTTGCAGCATTAATCTTCCTCATTCTTTCAATCATCTTCTTCTTAGCCATCCCTTTCATTATTGCAACACCTACGCCCTCACCAGATACAGGTGGGGTACTGCAAATGTTATTTGCCGCAATTTTGCTTCTAACACTGTCTTTGGTTGGATTTTCAGCAGGCAAAAAGATGCCCCCAAGCGTCCACGACACACTCCAACAAAGTGGATATGCTGGACATACTCCAAAGGCTTTTCTAAAGAAATGCATTGAATGCCAAAAAGAGATACCCATAGCTTCTGAAGAATGCCCATACGGCCAAGCAAAACAAAAAGGCACATAAACCGAAAGCCCTAAATCCCATCATAAACCGTTCTCTTCACAAACAAAATAAAGGAGGGCCGGTAGATCAGTCTGGTATGATCGCCGCCTTCGCATGTAAAAAACAGGAAAAGGCGGAAGTCGCGGGTTCAAATCCCGCCCGGTCCATCTCCTATCAAGCTGCCAATGAATTTAACGTACGTTAATTGCGGTTCACGAAAGATTAATTACCAGTTGATAAATTTTCTTCTAGAAGAGAATCTTCGCTAATCATATATACTCAAATACTAAAGTGAGAATGGAAAATTAACTCGCTTTGACATGGGAAAGCATGGGGAGTAAGCCTCATGCCTCATGGAAAGGGGAGCTGACGTGAGTCGGCTTAGATTCCAGAAAGTGAATGAATGGGAGAAGGGAGAGTGATGGAAATGCATAAGGCCAAAAGTTCAGTGTTAATAACCCTGCTTATAGTAGGGCTTGCAATCAGCGCAATTCCAATGGCAAATGCGTGTGGAACGCCTTTCTGGCCAAAGCCTCCGTTGGGCATTAGACCAATAGTATTTGTTCATGGCGGCGCGGGTTCAGGGGCTCAATTTGAGTCGCAAGCAATGCGATTTACAAGCAATGGCTACCCGCCTAACTACATAGCAGTACACGAATACGACTCTTCTAGTTGGAGTAATTTAACATATCAACAAATTGTTTGGGCAGGCCTTGATCAGCTTATTGCTAGCCTTCTGGCGGAAACTGGTGCTGACAAAGTTGACCTTTTAGGGCATTCTCTCGGCACAAGCGTTTGTCAAGGGTACTTGAGAAGCTCACCTGCGCGCGCTGCAAAAGTCGCCCACTACGTGAATATCGACGGTGCAGACACTACTGACACTCCCGGCGGAGTGCCAACTTTGGCTCTAATAGCCGGTAAAGGATGGACTGCTGTTCCCGGTCGTGGAATAGGTGGAGCCACAAATGTTACGTTACCAAATCAGACTCATGTTGAAGTAGCAACTTCTGCTGAGGCATTTGTCGAGATGTATAAGTTTTTCACCGGTCAAGAGCCTTTGACCAAGGATATTGTGCCTGAGCCTCCGGGCCAGATTAGAATTGGGGGAAGGGTTGTCTATTTTCCGTTAAACACAGGGGTTGAGGGCGCCACTTTGGAGATTTGGGAAGTAAACGGCGACACCGGAATGAGAATTCGCAAGAAACCTGAGGCTGTCTACGTTTTAAATGCTGACGGCGCATGGGGACCTTTAAAGATCAAAGCTGGTACATACTATGAATTTGTTGTTAAATTCCAAAGCGAGCTTGGTACCGAAATTCTCCATTATTATCGTGAGCCCTTCATTAGAAGCGACTACTTGATTAGAATACTTGTGTCTCCTCCGGGAGGTGTTGCCTATTACGCTGATAGAAGCCCAAACCACAGTAACATACTGATTTTAAGAAACAAGGAGTTCTGGGGTGACCAAGGTGTCAATAACGACATTCTTGAAATCAACGGCGTTAACATTGTTAACAGCGCCACATGCCCAATCATCAAAAGCGCGTATAGAACAGGAGTAATTGGCATATGGGTGTACGATAAGGGTAACGACGGCGTAAGCAATCTTGCAACGCCTATCGCCAATTACTATGCCCAAGCTTTCCAGACAGGAGTTGACCTATTTATTCCAGCTGCTGATCCTCCGGACGCTACAATATCGCTTGTGCTTACTCCAAGAGGTGGCGGTGGCAAAATACAAGTCGTAAATGTTCCTAACTGGGCGTCCTTAACGGAAACTGTGCTGCACAGAATAGTGGTTCAATTCAATGACTATGTTCAAGACATCAATTCCTTCCAAGAGTACATGCGCATGTGGCGCCCATAGTCAAAACATGCGGAAGCATCGCACAACATCCCATTTTTCTTTATGAATTATCTAATGGCTTTAATTTTCCATAGTTTTTCCGCCAGCCTTTCTATGTAGTCTTTTCTTTCCAACTTTTTTCTCCAAAGTTCTGGAATGGATTCAACTCCGTGGTATGCGCCGCTTATGGCTCCTGTCATTGCGCCTATTGTGTCTGTGTCTCCGCCTAGGCTTACAGCATATAGCACAGCGTCCTCAAAACTGCTCCAGTTACGCAAGAAGCAATAGATGGCTGTTGGAACGGAATTGTGGGCTTCAACTCCGTTTCCAAGCTCCCTCACAACAGCCGCGTTGTCTGCAGCATCAGCAAGCAGTTTCCGCATCCTCTCCAACTTCATCTTGTATACTTCGTTTTTTGCGAAGTTTTTAAGCTCAGCTAAGAAAACGTAAGGATCAAGCCTACAAGATGAATCAGCCTTTATGGCTAAAGCCACCGCGTAAGCTTGCAAAGCCGCGCCCTCCATTCCAAGTTCGTGGGTGTGAGTGATTTGGCTCTGGCTGTAAGCTACAGCTCGAAGCTTCTCTAAATCATCATGATAAAAAAGCCCAACAGGTGCAACACGCATGGCTGCTCCATTACCAAATGAGCCCATGCCGCCGAACAACCGCCTTGCAGCCTCGTCCCAAGCCACGCCGGACTTTATCCACCTAAAAACCCGCGGTGGACCGCTGGCGTAACCTCGCCATGGTTCTTGTTCGTAGTTTTTGATGAAAGTTTGAGCCATATGATTTCCGTCAAAGCCTTTGTTTGCAATCAAGGATTCTGCAACGCCAATCATCATGTGCGTGTCATCTGTCCACCTTCCATGGAAACTTTCCGCATCCACACTTGAAGACATGAAGCCTTCAAAAGAACTGCCTAGTGCATCGCCAACAGCGCTTCCAATAAGGCACCCAACAAATTTAGACTTCAACATGCCCATTCAACAAAGGCTATAATACTTTTACGAGTTTAGCTTTTGTCTTGTAAAAGGCGGCTTTTTCCGGCGAATGCACGTGAATTTCGAAAGGTTCTTTTATTCCACTCTTCCAGAGTTCAGCATGAACAATTGCTGGTTTTACTGTCGTTATAATGAGTATGTCTATGTCGCTTGAATAGTTGTGTCTTTTCTCTGCGACAGACCCGAATAAGTATATTTCCGCGTTTGGGTCAAGTTTGTTTACGGTTTTTTTGATGGTTTGCAGATTTTTTTCTAGGTTTTTAAACGCTTTTTGTCTTTTTATTGCATTTTCTATCAAGATTTTATGCGACATTTTCCATTATTTCCTTTACTGCCTTTGTCAGTTTTTCTGTTTCCTTCTTGGTGAATTCTCTCATTACGTATCTTGATGTTATGTAGGCATCTTCTAACATGCCCAATTCTAACAAATAGCTTTGGAGCATGTTTTTTATTATGTCCTTTTTGTCTTCTGAAACTATTTTAGATAGGATTTCTAGGAGTTCTCTAACACTGTGTGTTCTAGGATAGTTTACACCATGCACTAGAATTTTTGCCTTTAAGAATAGTTGCAAAGCTTGTTCTAGGCTGAAGACAGCTAAATCGAAGAAGCCCTTGCTGGCTTGATATTCCGCAGTTTCTAGGAACTCCTTTGCTCTTCTAAGTAAATTTTTTTCCTCTTCCTTTCTGGTCACGGTGCGCACTTCTCTGTAGAATTATTGATTCTGAAAATATTTAAGTGTACGCAAAGTTAACAATCTTACGCGAAGCCACAGTATTATGGTTTGAACACTATTGTTACGTATCCGTCTGGGAGAGTTTTAGTAGCCATTTTGAGTTTCATTCCAACCTTCACTTCTGTTGGCTTTACGCCTTCAAGCCATCCCATCACTTTAACGCCTTCAAGTGTCTTTGCTACAGCTATGATGTATGGCTCGTATTGAGTGAAGCCTTGAGGTCTTGTTTGCACATGAGTGTAAGTTTCTAAAACTGCTTCTTCGCTTAGTTCAAGCCACTCAACTTCAGATGTTAAGCATTGTGGGCAGTCAACTTGCGGCGGATAGTAAAGGTTTCCGCATTTCTTGCATTTTGTTGCACAAATTTTTCCTTCTTTAAGTTTTTCCCAAAAAATTTTCGTTTTGGCAACTGGTATTTTGTGAGTGTAGGTTATTGGTCTGCTCGTTATTGAAGCTGGTTCTTTCGCCTCTGACATCATTTTCTCCTCCTAAGGATTGTTACCCAACAGTAATGTCCTGTTCCACCGACGTTGTGGGCTAAGGCAACATAATTTTTAAGCGGAGCTTGTCTTTTACCCGCTTCGCCTCTTAACTGTCTTGTTAACTCGTAAATCATGGAGCAGCCAGTTGCGCCTAGAGGATGCCCCTTCGCTTTCAATCCTCCATCCAAATTCACTGGTATTTTTCCTCCAAGCTCCGTTTGGCCTTCCGCAATGAACTTTCCGCCCTCGCCTTTTTTGCAGAAGCCCAGGTCTTCGTAAGCCATTATTTCGGCTATTGTGAAGCAGTCGTGAACAGTCGCAACATCGACATCTTCTGGCCCGATTTTAGCCATTTTGTAAGCCATTTTTGAGGCTCTTACGGCGGCTTCAAGCCCGACGTAACTGGTTCTTCTGCATATGTTGGCTGTATCTGAAGAAAAGCCCATGGCTTCAATCCAAACTGGCGTATCTTGTCCTTTAAGCTCTTTAACCTTTTCTTCAGAAGCGAGTATAACGCATGCTGAACCGTCGCTTATTGGGCAGCAGTCAAAAAGCTTCAAAGGCCAAGAGACAACTCTTGAGTTAAGCGCCTCCTCCAATGTTATTGCCCGTTGAAAATGTGCTTTCGGGTTCATTGTCGCATATTTGTGGGCTTTCACAGCCACCATGGCGAGGTGCTCTTCTTTCGTGCCGTATTTTGCCATGTGAGCTGAAGCGTGAAGCGCGTAATAAGCTGGGAAGGTTGTTCCGAAAAAGTGAAATTCCCAAAGGTAGTTTCCTCCGCGTCCGCCAACGGCAAGCGAAGTAGCCGTGTCAACCTCACACATTTTTTCAACTCCCAAAGCCATTGCAACATCAACCTGTCCAGAAGCCACGCTTGCGTATGCTGTGTAAACCGCCGCGCTTCCAGTTGCGCAAGCCGCCTCAACCCTTATTGGACCTCTATCATAAAATCCGGCATACTCGTTTATTGGCACAGCTGGATAAAGCTCGTAGGTTCTTGTGCCAGCGGAACCAACAACGCTTAATTCTATGTCTTTCGGCGTTATTCCAGCATCTTCCACTGCCTCTTTTACCGCTTCAAAAGCAAGCTCTTGAATTGTCACGTCGCTGCGGTTTCCAAATTTTGAGTTGCCAACACCTATTACAGCAACTTTCCTCATTCAAAGCACACGCCATTCAAATTTTAAAACACTATTTCAAATTACGAGACTATATGCCTATCGATTACACACGCCCCTAAAACATATTCCACAAAGTTAGATTTTGTAGTATTTCGCGTAGAGGATTATGCCTACTGCCAAAATGGCTATGCATGACACGGAAACTATCGCCAAATCCAGTAGTATAGTTGAACTGGCGACGGATGCTTCTCTAAGGAAAAGAGAGGTCAACGCGTCCGTGACATAGTAGCTGGGCACAAATTTGCTGACTACTTGCGCGCTGGATGACAAGGAGGCTCCAACAAAAGTTCCTAGAAAAAGTTGGGGAAGCACAAAAAGGAAGGCTATTCCAGTTGCTGCACCAGATGTTTTGGCGACTGTTGCTGTGATTAAACCAAAGCCCACGTTGGAAAGGGAGAATGCAAGCACAAAAACGAATGCAAGAGCATAAGCCGAAACATCCACGTTTGGTCTGAACCCCAAAAGATATGCCACAAGGAAGACGAGGATTGCTTGAATCAAGGCTATGAGCATGTAAGACAGAACTTGGCTTGCCATAAACTCCGTGGGGGTTGTAGGAGTTATCCGAATTCTCTTTAGCATACCGTTTTCCCTGTCTTGAGTGAAAGACTGTGCAACCATCATTATGAGGAAAATTGATGCGAAAGTAAACATGCCTGGCGCCATAAACTCGAAGGCAGAAAGCTGTTTCGCTTCCACTAATGAAGCAACTTGCAGACTTATCGGGGTTGGGGTTGGCTGTGCATTGCCATCTGTAAAAGCGCTTAGAATCTGTTGGATGATGGGCGGTATGGCTTGCGTTGCAACAACCGAACCTTTATCCAAATAAAGAGAAACTGTAGCGTTTATCCACTTGCTCGGGTCGTTTGGCTCTTCATGGTAGGATATGAGGCTTTGGCTGAAAGATTCGGGGATGACTATTATGGCTTGGACTTTTCCTTGGGATAAATCGTTTTGAGCGGTCTGGTTGTCTGCATAGACTTGAACGCTTAATATTTTTGTATCAGACAATGCCGCAATGAATGCTTGTGACAAGTTCGCATAGTCCATATTAACTACGCCGATGTTGTAAACTGGTTGTGTGCCTCCTAAACCGCCGAAGGAAGCGCCGAAAGCTAAGACAAAGACTACGGGGAAAAGGAAAATCATAAAAAGCACAGCAGGCTCCCGAACGGTTTTCTTCACTTCTTTCTTGGTTAAGGCTGCAACTCGCTGAAACTTCATCTAAAGTTCCTCCCTTATCCTTCTCCCAGTTAATTTGATGAAAACCTCTTCCAAGTTCTCAACACCATGTTTTGAAATCAGCTCTTTTGGCGAATCAAGCGTGATAAGTTTCCCATGGTCAATTATGCCGACGCGGTCGCAAAGCGCTTCAGCCTCCTCCATGTAATGAGTAGTTAAAAAGATGGTTTTGCCTTCCCTTTTTAGATATTCCATGAAATCCCAGACGGCGCGGCGTGACTGAGGATCCATTCCAATGGTAGGTTCATCCAGAAATATGATTTGAGGGTCATGAATTAACGCCAAAATAAGGCTGAGTCTGCGTTTCATGCCACCGCTGTATTTTTCAACTCTTCTCTTAGCGTCGTGGGTAAGCCCCATTTTTTCCAGAAGCATGTCCCGTCGCGTTTTAAGCGTATCCTTGTCAAGAACATGTAAGTTTCCGAAAAGCTCTATGTTTTCTATGCCTGTCAAGTAAGAGTAAACAGCAGTTTCTTGAGGACAAACGCCTATTAACTCCTTTACTTTTGCACTTTCTTTCTGCACATCATAGCCGTTCACAACGACGGAGCCGTTTGTCGGTTTTAGAAGCCCACAAAGAATATTTACAGTTGTAGTTTTGCCCGCGCCATTCGGACCAAGCAAACCGAAAAGTTCTCCCTTCGCCACATACAAACTAACACCATCTACAGCGGTGACATCTTCAAATCGTTTAACAACACGTTCCATCACTATAGCAAACTCGTTCATGATTTAGACATCCATTCGCCTAATTGAATGTAATTTGGCGGGCCCGCCGGGAATTGTCCCTTGAAAGGGCGCTGTGCCTTCCAAGTTTGAACCCGGGACCCCCGGGTTAAAAGCCCGGTGCTCTATCCTTACTGAGCTACGGGCCCTTTTGTGGCTTGTTTCGTTTTAGAATCTTGGAAGGATGCTTTTTAGCGTTTCGTTTCTTTTGGTTTTGTTTAAAAATTAGGGGGTGGTGGATTGGACTTTTAGGAGATTTGTTATGAAGTTTTTGATTTTGTCGTTTGCGCTTAGGATTGTTTCTATGGTTTTTTGGCCTTTTTCTGTTAGTCTGTAGACTCTTTTTCTTTCGTCCCATGTTCCCTCGATTAGTCCGTTCCTTTCTAGTGAATATAGGAGTGAGTAGACTGTGCCGGAGCTTACAAGAAGGTGGAATTTGTTGTGGATGAAGGATATTACGTCATAGCCGCTTAATGGTCCATTTCTCAGCTCGGCAAGAATTATTATGTCCATGAAGTTTTTGATTATTCTTTCATGCATTTTCTTTAATATTTTTCCTTCCAACTTTCCACCGCCAACAATGATTGTCAACGCCGTCATGTTTATTCACATTTTAACATTTTAGGTTAGATATAAATATTTAAATTTTATTCTAATTCTGAATTCGAAGTCGAAACAGAATAGTCGAGTTTAAACAAGGTTTTTCGCAAAAATTAATCTGTCGGTATTGTGCAAATAATAAAGCCGAGATGGTTGCATATGAAAAGAGTATCTAGGGGCATGGCGGTTTACAGTTTTTCTTCAAAGCATCCACCAGCAGAGTACGTTTCGCCGGGAGAACATGTTATTCTTGAACTAGAAGATGCCTTTGGGGGTCAGGTTAAGGATGAAAATGCGCTGATAGAAGAACTTGACTGGTCAAAAGTTAATGGTGCGACTGGACCAATTTTTGTTAAAGACGCGAAACCAGGAGATACGCTTGTCGTGAACATTGAAGACATAAAAGTGGCTGAGCGAGGAGTTATTGCGGTTATACCGAGGCAAGGGGCGTTGGGCAATAAGGTTTCAAAAGCTTGTTTGTCGGTTGTTCCCATACGCGGCGGCTACATTCAATTTGAAAGAGGAGTCAAGGTGAAAGCGAATCCCATGATAGGCACGATAGGTGTTGCGCCTCTGCTTGGGGACGTTCCCACAGGCAGTCTTGGAAAACATGGCGGTAACATGGATGTAAAGGAAGTTGTGGCTGGAAGTAAATTGTATTTTCCAGTTTTTGTGGAAGGCGGTCTCTTTGCGGCTGGGGATTTGCACGCTGTTCAAGCTGATGGAGAAGTGTGTGTTTCTTCTGTGGAAGTATCCGGTGAGGTGCTGTTAAGCTTTGATGTTTTAAAGGGAAGGTGCCCGTCATGGCCTGTTCTTGAAACCAAGAGTAATTATGCGTTTCTCGTTTGCGGGGATACGCTGGATGAAGCCTCGGTTCTGGCTACTGACGCTGCTGTTGAGGCTTTAATGCGCGAACACAAGTGGTCTTTTGAAAAGGCATACATGTTTGCCAGTCTTGTTGTCGACTTGAAAATTAATCAGGTTGTGGATCCGAAAAAGGGCGTGAGAGCTGTCATCCCGAAGGACTCTGTTTCTCTTGAAAGTTTGTTCAGTGCTAAGCGGTAATGCCTTGTTGCGCTTAAAATGTTTCACATTCAATTAAAGATATGCGTTTTGCCTTCCTCATTTTTTAAATGTAATTTTTCATTTTATGGAATAAAACAGCAATTCTTATCACTCAGCGATATTTCTGCATGTTAACAAATGCTATTTCCTTAAATAGGCTAAAAGGTGGACGGTGTGAAGAATTGATTTCTTGGAAGAACTCCTTTAAAAGATTAAACGAAGAATATGAGACGGTGAATAAAAAGAGGCAAGCTTTAGAAAATTTGCTGAACACTGGCAGAATCTCTCAGTCCACCTTTGATGATTTCAATGCGGAAATAAATGAGGCAGTTGCGGAAATTGAGAGGCAGCGAAAGGCTTTGTTGGATAAGATGAACGCTAAAATGAAGGAGCTTGAAACACAGATTAAAACTTTGGAAACACTTCTTGCAAACTTTGAGATTCAACACGTGACTGGCGAGGTTGAAGAGGAGGTTTACCAACGTGAAATTGCGCTCTTATCCGCTGGACTTGAACATGCAAAAAACGAGTTGAACGCCATCAAAGAGGCTACAAGTCAGCTTTCAAGCAGCATACAGGCTTTGACAGCAGACGTCAAACAAGAAGGAATTGAACAGCAACCTCCGCAAGTTTCTCAACCGGAAGCTGAACAGAAATTGTCTGAAACCACAGTAGAGTTTGTGGAAGTCGGCAAAACCGAACAAGAACAGAAACAAGAAGGATAACGGTTAGCAAAATAGGCAACTCTTTTCATCCACCCTTTTTTGAATTTTGCAATATTTTTAAATGATGCCTTGCAGTTAGGCTTTCCTATGCATGAATGGGCTTTAGCTGAAGCCGTCATAGCCGCGGCTTCTCAGATTGCTGAAGAAGAAGGGTTAAGGGAAGTTACAGAGGTTAAGCTGAAAGTTGGGGAACTGCAGAATTTAGAGTTGGATTTGCTGGATTTCGCCTTTTCGCAGCTTAAGCCCGCCAAATTTAGGAATGCAAAGTTAAGCGTTGAAATGGAGAAAGCTGAGTTTAAGTGCAGAATCTGCGGAAACACTTGGCTTTTCAAGAGGAATGAATTAGATTCAAGCACGTCGGAAGCAATACATTTCCTTCCAGAAACCGCGCACGCATACATTAAATGTCCAAAATGTGGAAGCCCAGACTTCGAAATCCTGCATGGTCGCGGGGTTCTGCTTGAAAGCATAAGGGGAGTGAAGTGAGGATGGTTGACCCGCGAACCAGCATAATAGACAATAGGCTAAGTGATATAGGAAGGATTATTGCTGTTTCCAGCGGGAAGGGGGGAGTTGGCAAAAGCCTTGTAGCGTCTACTCTTGCGCTGGTGCTGGCGGAAAAAGGCTACGAAGTTGGGCTTTTCGACTTGGACTTTTCAAGTCCCTCAACGCATATGATTTTAGGTGTTGAGGGGGTTCAGCCGAAAGAAGAGCGGGGCATAGTTCCACCCGTTGTCTGCGGGTTAAGGTACATGTCAATAGTTTACTATTCTGGAGAGTGTGCTACGCCTTTGAGGGGGGCAGACACTTCTAACGCCCTAATTGAGCTGCTTTCAGTTACGAGATGGGGGAAGCTTGATTTTCTCGTTATTGATATGCCGCCTGGAATAGGTGATGCAACCCTCGACCTGATACGGTTCATCAAAAAAATAGAGTTTCTCATCGTGACTACGCCTTCGCAGTTAGCTTTTGAAACCGTTCGGAAGCTGGTGAGTCTGCTGAAGGAACTGGAAATTCCAATAATAGGCGTTGTTGAAAACATGAAGATGGACAATTCGAGCAGAATTGAAGAGAAGACGCGAAAGCTTGGCGTAAAGTTTCTTGAGGGGATTCCATACGACTCTGAAGTGGAAAAAGCCATAGGTAATGTAAACAAACTGTTGAACACGATATTAGCTGAAAAAGTGAGAGAGGTTGCTTCGAAAATCTAGGAAGCACAAAGAATTATGGAAATTAAACGTGTAAATAAACAAGGTTATAGAAAGGGATTAATTGTGAAGAAGGTTAAGGCTCTGGCGCTTTTGTCAGGAGGCTTGGACAGCACGTTAGCTGTGAAGCTGATTTTGGATCAGGGCATAGATGTTGAAGCTGTAAACTTTGTGACGCCCTTCTGCCTCTGCGGAAAAAGTGGGTGCGGAGCGTCTGAGGTTGCGAAGAAATTTAACATACCGTTAAAAGTCATCAGCGTCGGAGAAGATTATTTGAGGGTTGTAAGGAATCCGAAGTACGGGTATGGCAAAAACATGAATCCATGCATAGACTGTAGAATTTTCATGTTGAAAAAGGCGAAGAAATACGCGAAGGAGATAGGTGCATCTTTCATTTTTACTGGCGAAGTTTTAGATGAGAGACCGATGTCCCAGCATAGAAAAGCCTTAAGCATAATAGAGGAGGAAGCTGGTTTAAAGGGTAAAATCCTTAGACCGTTGTCAGCGAAGCTGCTGCCAGAAACTGAAGCTGAGAAAATGGGCTGGGTGGACAGAGAGAAGCTTTTGGATATTCGAGGGAGGTCACGAAAGAGGCAGATTGAGCTTGCCAAACAGTTTGGAATAACCGAGTATCCAACTCCGGCTGGAGGCTGCTTGCTCACATATAAGGAGTTTGCAAATAAACTGCGAGACTTGTTTAATCATAAAAATAGAGTTTCCCTTAGAGACGTGCAGTTGTTAAAGTTTGGGAGGCATTTTAGGTTTGGAAGAAACAAGATAATTGTTGGGCGAAACGAGGCTGAAAACAGGGTTTTGCTCCAGCTGAAAGCCGCCAACGACTATTACTTTGAAGCCCAAGGTTGCGGAAGCCCGATTACTTTGCTCCAAGGACCTAAGACGAAGGAAGCTGTTGGAAAGGCGGCGGAGTTAACTGCTTTCTATTCGGACCAGAAAACTGGGGAGGTTCTTGTGAAATTTGGCAGAAACAGCCTAGATAAGTCAATGAAAGTTTCGGTTCCAAGCAAGGAGGATGTTGAGAAGTTAAGAATTAAATAATTTATTTTGTTAGAACTGCGTATCTTTTTCTGAAAGCGGTGTCTACTCTTTGTGTGCGTTTTCTGTTGTTTATGCTGTGTTGAAGCATAACAACATCTCTTGGTTTGCTGAAGCTCTCCACTTTGCCGTCTGCTCTCTCCCTTACAACTTTTATGCAGTCATCCACTATGCAGTTTAGCACGCATGCGCCGCAGTATATGCAAAGCTCTTCTGTTATGGCGACTTCTCCGGCTTTCCAGAAGAGTGCGTTTGTTGGGCATGCTTTGATGCATAGTTTGCATTCAACTCCTTTGCATATTCTCTTGTTGATGGTTATTGTTCCTTTGGCGAAGAACTCTGTTATGCCGAGAGGGGCGAGAAGTTCCTTTCTCCTTTTCTGTTTTTCCTTTTCCGTGGTCTCTACTAAAAGTTGGAAAATGTTTGCGCTTGGGTTTGCCTTATTACTTTGCATTACCTTCATCTTTTAGCTGAATTTCACTTTAATGTATGTTTTCATGGATTATAACCATTTACCCAAAATATCGGGGAATCAAAACTTGAAAAGCCGCATTTACATTACTAGGATTGCATCATAAAAACAGAGGAAAAGAAAAGAAAGGGAGATTTTGCTTCTAGCTTGAAGCCTCTACGTTGGCTTCTTTGTAGTACTGAGCGTTTGCAGTGAACGCCATTACGCCGACTGTTACACCGATGTCGCTGACTGAAATGTGGTCAGGGTTCTTTATATACACAATCAAAGTGTATCCGGAAGGCAGAATTACGTCAGTACTTGCTTGTTCCATCGTAAAGCCATCACTGCCTATCGTTATCTCTGCGCCATCTGATAGACTCGCGTCTGCTACGAAGCTTAGGTCATCGTTGATTGTTTCAGTGGTTTTATTGTAGAACACAGAAGCCCATGCGCATTCTTGACCTCTTACTGTGATCTTGTCTAAGACGACGTCTCGTCCGCCAGTGTTAATTATCAGAAAAGCTGCCAAAGAGTAGCTGCTGCCATCATGCCAGACATGTAGTTTGGTTATTTGTAGGCTTTCTTCTTGCACTCTGGTTGTTGTAACATTTATGGCATAAAATGTCACGACAGTTGCCAAAAGCACTGAAACAACTAGGATTATCAGCGTAGTTACCACTGTGCTTAAAGCTTTCTTATTATTTAAAAGTCTCATTTTATTTCCCTCCTTTAAGGAGCCGCTTGAACGTTGGTTTCCTTGTAGTATTGCGCGTTAGCTGTGAAGACTGTTATACCAACAGTTACTCCGATGTCGCTGACTGATACATGGTCTGGATTTGCTATGAAAATAATTGCAGTATACCCTGACTTCAAAATCATGTCATCGCTGGCTTGAGTAAGAGAATACGAACCCCAAGATTTGCCTAAGAGTGTGCTGTTATCGTTTGGCGTGACATATGTCAAATCGTTGTTTATTGTGTCTGTGTTTTTATTATAATAGACCGTGCTCCATCCGCATTCTTGACCCCTAACAGTAATTTTGTCTAAAACGACATCGCGTCCGCCAGTGTTAATTATTAGGAATGCTGCTTCTGCAAAGTTTGTGCCGTTGTGCCATATGTGCATTTTGGTTATTTGTAGGCTTTCTTCTTGCACCCGTGTTGTTGTTACGTTTATGGCGTAGAACGTTACAACAGTTGCCAAAAGCACAGAAACAACCAAGATAATCAGCGTGGTAACCACTGTGCTCAACGCTTTTTTATTCCTTAACATCTTCATTCTATTTTCTCTCCGTGCACCAAAATCAGCATTTGTTTAAATATGATAGTTTGTGCGTAGAACAGAGCTACACATAACCGTACACACGTTCAACAAGTAAAAGGGCTTCATAAATTCATGTTTAAACACGTTTAAACAGTTCAAACAGAATTTTTATTTAAACCCACACGTTAAAACCACACGGGGGACATCCAACACGAAGGAGGCTAGGGCTTTCGCTCCAAGCCACATTACGGGCATATTCCAAATATTCGACCGTTCAGCAGACAACCTAAAAAAAGGCTCGAAAGGAGCAGGAGTCTCCCTAAGCCGAGGTGTCACAACAACAGTAAAAGCTGAAAAATCGGGGAAAAGCTCCCTGCAAATTAAGATTAATGGTTCAGTTTCAAATTCTGCAGAAGTTTCAAAACATGTTGTAAACGCATTCCTCTCAAAATTTAACGAGAAAATGGCAAACCACAAAATTGTTGTTGAACACCAAGTTGACATGCCCATCGGCGCGGGATTCGGAACAAGCGGAGCAGCAGCCCTAAGCCTAGCCCTAGCCCTAAACGAAGCCTTCAAACTTGGTATAACAAAGATGGAAGCTGCCCAAATAGCGCACAGAGCAGAAGTTGAATGCAAAACAGGACTTGGCACAGTAATAGCCGAAACATTCGGCGGAATAGAAATAAGAACAAAGCCTGGAGCCCCTGGAATAGGGGAAATAAGGCATATCCCAGCCGAAAAAGACATGGTTGTTACCTGCTTATCCTTTGGTCCTCTATCAACCAGAAAGTTTTTGACAGATGAGGCTGTTCGCAAGCGCATAAACGAGTTCGGCGGAAAACTTTTAGATAGGCTGGTTGAAGAGCCAAGCGTAGCCAACTTCATGAAGTTTTCGCGTCAATTCGCCGAGCATGTGGGGTTGATAAGTGACAAATTGAGAAGCGTTTTGAAGGCGACTGACGAGGCTGGCTTTGTATGCAGCATGCCAATGTTCGGCGAATCCATATTCACCATAATCAAAAAGGACGCGCTTCCTAAACTTCTCAAAATCTTTGACGAGCACAACCCAAGCGGAAAAACCATTGTAAGCGGAATAGACTCTGAAGGAGCAAGACTTCTTTAATGACAAGCATTAAAATTCCCAAAGACCATCCGAGGGCGGAATCCCTTAGAATACGAGAGAAACTGATAGAACATTATAATAAGGGAGTTGTGGCTTCTGCGGGCTTAATAGCCCACGGCAGAGGAGAAGCATTCGACTATTTGCTAGGCGAAAAAACAACAGCACCAGCCCTAAAAGCAATAGAAGCAGCCGCAGCAATGCTGCTGACAGCCAAACACCCAGTCATATCCGTCAATGGAAACACCGCCGCACTAGTGGCTGAAGAAATAGTGAAACTCGCAGAAGTTGCAAACGCAAAAATCGAAGTAAACCTGTTTTACAGAACCCCAAAAAGAGAGTTAGCAATCAAAAAACTGTTGGAGAAGGCTGGAGCAAAAGAAGTTTTAGGCGTAGGCAAAAATGCTTCTGCAAGGATTCCGGAGCTTGGAAGCGAAAGGAGACATGTCGACTATAGAGGCATACTCATTGCAGATGTTGTTCTCGTGCCCCTAGAGGATGGTGACAGAACAGAAGCCCTAGTTAAAATGGGTAAAAAAGTCATAGCAGTAGATTTGAACCCGCTTTCACGCACCGCTCAAAACGCAACAATCACCATAGTCGACAACGTTGTCCGAGCAATGCCAAAACTTGTCGAAACAACAGAAAAACTAAAAGCGCAAGGACTGGAAAAATGCCATGAAATCCTCCGCAACTTTGATAATAAACGGAATTTGGCTGAATCCATAAACCTAATCAAAAATAGGCTTTTGGAAGCCGCGGAAAAAGGCGAACCATTAACTGTGGAGGCTGGAAAACTTTGAGTTTTAACAAAATCTTTGTTTTGGGTGCCGGCGCCATCGGAAGTGTTTTCGGAGCTTTGCTTTCCAAGAAAAATGATGTAAGGCTAATCGGCAGAAAAGCCCACGTTGACGCGGTAAACTCGAGTGGACTGTCGGTTTCTGGAGACGTAAACGAAGTTTTCAATTTGAAGGCTGAAACGGAAATCCGTGAAATACCGCAAGGCACACTTATAATTTTGACGACGAAGGCTCATGAAACAGCAGGCGCCATCAAAGACATAAAGGAACTTCTCAGAAAAGACACAACTATCCTCATCATGCAGAACGGGCTTGGAAACGAGGAAGTCGCCAAAAAAATAGCAGGCGAAAAAGCCAAAGTTTTAAGAGGCGTAACGATGATGGCGGCAGAATTTTTCGAACCAGGCAAAATAAGGTTCTGGAACGGCGAAACAGCAATTGAGCATGGTGAAGTTGCGGAAAAAATAGCGAAAGTCTTTAATGAATGCGGCTTGAAAACGCGCCTATCCGAGAACATCGCAAGGGAGATTTGGTGTAAACTGATAACCAACTGCGTTATCAACCCTTTAACCGCCATTTTCCGCGTTAAAAATTTTGAAATAGCCTCAGAAACGCTGAAGGTTGTTAGGCACGGAATTGTTAAAGAATGTGTTCAAGTCGCAAAAGCCGAGGGAATAAGCCTTCCAAACAATTTAGAAGAGGAAATAGACAAGAAAATCGTCAAATACATGAATTTCTCTTCTATGTGCCAAGACATTTTGAAGGGAGAAAAAACAGAAATCGATTTCCTAAACGGCAAAATTGTTGAGCTTGGAAGAAAACACGGCATTCCCACGCCTGTGAACGAAGCCATTGTTGGTTTTATAAAATTTTTGGAGGAAAAACATAATGGACTTTCAAGAAAGGATTAGGCAGAAGAAGGGGAAAGAAAAAATCGTCATGCTGACTGCCTACGACTATCAAATGGCAAAAATACTTGACGAGGTGGGCATTGACCTAATCCTCGTAGGCGACAGCCTAGGCATGGTTGTTCAAGGCTACAGCGACACAAAAAGCGTGACAATGGCAGACATGATATACCACACAAAAGCCGTGGCGAGAGGCGCCAAAAAAACACCAATAATCGGAGACATGCCAATAAACACATACAACACGCCAGAACAAGCATTAGCAAACGCGAAGAAGTTCATCGAGGCTGGAGCACACGGGGTCAAAATTGAGGGAAACAAGCCTGAAGTTGTAAAGGCACTTTTAAATGCTGGAATCCCAGTTCAAGGACACGTTGGCATGCTGCCCCAAATGGCTGACGCCTACCGGGTTAAGGGCAAAAAACCGGAGGAAGCAGAGCAAATTTTCAGAGACGCCCTAGAACTTGACAGGCTCGGCGTCTTTTCCATAGTGCTTGAATGCATACCGGAAAGCTTGGCTAAGAGAATAACAGAAGCTGTGAAAGCGCCCACAATAGGGATAGGGGCTGGCAAATACTGTGATGGGCAGGTTTTGGTCATAAACGACATGTTGGGGATGGACCTAAGTTTCAAGCCAAAGTTTGTGAAGCGCTATGCGGAGCTTTACACAGTCATAAAGGATGCCGTAGCCAAGTTTGTTGAGGAGGTTTCAAACGGTGTATACCCAGATGATGAGCACACATATCATTAAAGGGGAGGCTGAAGCACTATGAACTTGCAATTTAAGGGTTTGCCGCAAAAAGCCGTTCTAAAAGAGCTTGAATCGAGACTTAGAAAAGACTTCACGTTCAAATCTGGAAAAATAATTGGTTCCATGTGCACTTCGCCGCACCCCATCGCAAGAAGAGTTTGCGCACGTTATTTGGATACGAATCTTGGCGATTCTGGTCTTTGTCCAGAAGTGGCTGAACTGGAAAGGGAAACAGCGCAGATGATCGGGTCGCTGCTATCGAATCCAGAGGCTTGCGGGCACATTGTCACCGGCGGCACAGAAGCGAATACGTTAGCCTTGTGGGCTGCTAAGAGGCTTTCTAAAAAAGAGCATGGAGAAGTTATTGTGCCCGTTTCCGCTCATTGTTCTTTTGACAAGGCTGCAAATATGCTTGGTTTAAAGATAGTTAAGGTTGGGTTGAACAACAATTTTCAGGTTGATGTGGGTGCTGTTGAAAAAGCGTTAAACCCTAACACCATAGCCATCGTTGGAGTTGCCGGAACCACTGGCTTAGGGGTTGTCGACCCAATAGGGGAATTGTCAAAAATTGCTTTAGAGAATAACGTTTATCTTCATGTTGACGCGGCTTTCGGTGGTTTCGTCCTTCCCTTCTTGAGGGAACTCTCCTATAATGTTCCAGATTTCGATTTTGCCCTGCCTGGAGTTTGCTCCATCACTGTTGACCCGCATAAAATGGGTATGGCGCCCATACCTGCTGGCGGAATACTCTTCCGCAACGAAGCGATTAGGAAAACAGTTGCGTGGAAGATTTCTTATTTGGCTGGTGGCGAAACTGAGCAGGCTACTCTTGTTGGGACGCGTTCAGGCGCCAGCGTTATCGCGGTTTGGGCTTTGCTTAAACATTTGGGGGTAGAAGGCTACAAGAAGATTGTTAGGCGTTGTATGCGGTTAACATGGAAGCTTGTGGAGGAAATCAAAAGGATAGAAGGCTTAGACATTGTTACTGAGCCAACTATGAATGTTGTTGGTTTAAAATCTGATGTTTTCGACATTCGCAAAGTAGCCTATGAGCTAAGGCTTAGAGGGTGGGCAGTTTCGCTTTTCCCAAGCCACATTCGAATAGTTGTTATGCCCCATGTTCGCGAGAAGCACATCGAAAGCTTCGTGGAAGATTTAAGGAAAGTTGCCAAAAAGTTAGGAGAGTGTAAGGAGAGAGAAGTGCTTGCAATCTCATCCGTCTAAGGATATTTTGGGAACAAAGAGTGAAACGCTAAAAGGAAAACGCATAGTCCTATGCATAACTGGCAGCGTAGCCGCAGTTCAATGCCCAGAAATTGCTAGAGCTTTAATGAGGCATGGGGCTGAGGTTTTCGCCGTTATGTCGCCTGCAGCTCAGAAACTCATCCATCCGCATCTTATGGAGTGGGCAACTGGAAACGCTGTCGTCACGGAGTTGACGGGTAAAATTGAGCATGTAGCCCTAGTTGGAGTTCGCGAAACGCAGGCTGATTTGGTCCTCGTTGCTCCAGCCACAGCCAACACAATAAGCAAAATCGCGTGTGGAATAGATGATACCACTGTTACTTCTGTTGTTTCAACGGCTTTCGGCTCAAACACGCCCATAATAATTGTTCCAGCCATGCATGAGTCCATGTATAACCACCCAATACTCAACGAGCATATTAAGAGGCTTAAGGCGTTAGGCATCGAGTTTGTCGGTCCAAGAATCGACGAGGGCAAAGCGAAAATCGCCGAGACACGGGAAATTGTTGAGGCAGTAATCCGCAAACTCGCCACAAAAAAGGATTTGGCTGGATTAAAAGTGTTGGTTACTGCCGGTCCAACAGTGGAGCATATAGACCCAGTGCGGGTTATATCAAACAAGAGTTCTGGAAAAATGGGCATTGCAATCGCTGAGGAGGCGTTAAGCCGCGGAGCCGAGGTCACGCTTGTTTACGGTTTGGGAACTGTTTCGCCTCCCCTTGGGGCTAAATTGATTCGTGTTGAAACCACTGAGCAGATGTATGAGGCTGTTGTTTCCGAGTTGAAAGCGCAAAAGTATGATTTGGTTGTGGCTGCTGCTGCGGCTGCAGACTGGACGCCCATTAAAGCCTTTTCGCGTAAGGTTTCTACTCATGGGGTTCGTTCTCTTGATTTGAAGCTTAAGCCAACAGTGAAAATTGTTGACGCTGTTAAGAAGTTAAGCCCAAAAACTTTTCTTGTGGCTTTCCGAGCGGAGTATAGCCTACCAGAAAAGGAGCTTATTGAAAGCGCCTATGAACGGCTTAAGAGGGCTGACGCTGACTTGATTGTTGTGAATGATGTTGGAAAGGAAGGCGCTGGTTTCGGCGCTGACACAAACGAAGTCTTCATAGTGGATAGGGATAAGAAAGCGATTCATGTTCCTTTGGCGCCAAAACGGGAAGTTGCAAAAAAGATTTTGGATGTTGCAATCGAGAAGATGGGACCAAAATAATCTTATAGGAAGCGTAACAACAGTTAATGTGAGAGTGATGAAGGCTAAATTCAAGGTTGCCGCCGTCGGCGGAACATTTGACGAACTCCACAAGGGACACAGAGCCTTGCTTATGAAAGCCTTCGAAGTCGGCGAAAAAGTTTTGATAGGCTTATGCTTAGACGAATTCGTTAAGAGCATGCGAAAGCCTCATGAAACCGCTCCGTACGAGCATAGGCTGGAGGAGTTGAAGGCTTTCCTACAGAGCCAAGGTGTCTTAGAAAGGGCAGAAATAACTCCTTTAAACGACCCGTATGGCGTGACTTTGTCTAGAGGCTGTGTTGGAGCATTAGTTGTCAGCAGAGAAACAGAAAAAACAGCCGCAAAAATTAACGAAGAAAGAGCTAAGCTTGGTTTGCCTCCGCTCGAAATAATCGTCATAGACATGGTTCCTTCCGAGAATCACTCGCCTATTTCGACGACGAGAATCCGCAAAGGCGAAATAGACAAAGAAGGACACCTAATAAAAAGAGCAACGCCTTCAAACAAATAAATTTTAATTTAATGCTTCCAGCAATAACTTTACTTCTTGATTACTTCAACGATTTTTCTTCTTGATTTTAAGCCTGCTACAATTTTCACTCGAGAAGAAGATACTTTGAAATGTTTTGCAAGTTTCTTAATCAGTTCCCGGTTTGCCTTACCTTTTTCGGGTTTAGAAGTTAGCCCCACAACTATTCTGTTTCCTTCCACTTTAACGAAATCCTCTTGAAATTTTACCTCAACCTCATACTTCATACTTACTCCAACTAAAATCTTATGTGTATTTCTTTTGTTTACTTTTAAGGTGTATCATGGTCTATTGTTGTCGCTGTTGCTTTTCTACAGGGGTCTACCCGCATTGATTTGTTTTGGCTCAAAAACCATAGGGATTTGTAAACAAGGTAAAAATAGGTTTAAAGCATAGATTTTAGATGGGTATAGGGGTTTATGCAGAGGACTGGTGTCGCAAGGCTTCCGCTTCATTACGGTAAAGCGCCTAAATGGCTAGTTGTGCGTATGCAAAAACTAGCAAAAGAAATCGTCACAATAATCGTTGACGAGTATGGCTCTGGCGAATTTCTCAAGCGCCTTTCAGACCCATTTTGGTTTCAAGCTTTAGGCTGCGTTTTGGGTTACGACTGGCACTCTTCAGGCGTAACAACAGTTGTGACTGGAGTTTTGAAGCAAGCTGTTGTTCCAGAAGAATATGGCGTCGCGGTCTGCGGCGGAAAAGGCAAAATCTCAAGACAAGCGCCCCTAGAAATCGAGTGTGTCGGCGAAAAATTCGGCTTATCAAGCGATAGGGTGGAGGCTTTGCGTTACGCAAGCAAGATGAGCGCCAAAGTTGACAGTGCAGCAATCCAAGCTGGTTATCAGCTTTATCACCACGCTTTTTTCGTTGCTGAAGATGGAAGATGGGCTGTCATTCAACAAGGAATGTGCACGCAAGACCGCACCGCTAGGCGATATCATTGGCTTTCAGAAAACATCAAAAATTTCGTAGATGAGCCGCACAGCGCCATAGTCGGCGATGCAAAACGCGAAATAGCTTTAGACATGACGGCGAAAGAAAGCGAAAACTGCAGAAAAGCCTCTGTGGACATAGCCAAAGAACCAACAAAGAAGGTTATGCGCATGCTCCTCTCCATAAGACCAGCCTACCAAAAGTCCCTGCAGGATTGGCTTCCAAAAACCACACAAACGCCTTGGAAAGAGTATCCAATAGACACGTTGTCAATGCCGGCGAACATAAACTGGAAAGCCCTCCAAGAAGCCTACGAGTTCAAGCCACGCAACTACGAGGAGCTATTAGCCTTCAAGGGCGTGGGACCAGCCACGGTCAGAGGCTTAGCGCTCATCGCTGAGCTCATCTACGGAGAAAAACCAAGCTGGAAAGACCCGGTAAAATACTCCTTCGCCTACGGCGGAAAGGACGGCGTACCCTACCCAGTGAACCGAAAAGCCATGGATGAGTCAATCCAAATACTAAAACAAGCAATAAAAGAGGCGAAGCTAGGCGAAAAAGAAAAAATACAGTCACTACAAAGGCTTAGACAGTTCATCCCGCCCAACATGCAGCCCTAGCAAAAGAAATATGCGAGGAGTAAGTCATGAGTAGAGGAAAAAGCATGTGGCTTAAAGTCGCGGCTTTAAGCGGCATACTAACCCCAACAGTGGCTTTTTCTTGCATAGCCCTAGCGATAGCATGCTACCCGCCCTTCAGCTGGACTGACAACGCCCTAAGCGATTTGGGATTTGACAAGGGTATAAGCAGTGTAGTGTTTAATAGCGGCTTAATAATTAGCGGAATTCTAGCCTTAGTCTTCGCTTCAAGCTTACCGAAGTTCCTCCCAAACAAAACCTTGGCTAGAATTGGCATTTTCTTCTTTGCCCTCGACACCATAGCCCTAACAGCTATAGGGGTATTCCCAGAAAACATAAAGCCAACGCACTTTTACGTTTCAGTGGCTTTTTTCGCGCTTTTCCCACCAGCAATGTTCGCAATAGGCACAGTTTTTCTCCAAACAGCCGACACGAAGATGGGCTTGTTCTCATTTTTTGCAGCTGCCTTCGCAATTGTCGTTTGGGCTATACAGTTCACGGTTGGATTCGGCAAAAACGTTGCAATCCCAGAGACGCTGACGGCTCTTTCCGTTTCAGCATGGGCAATGATTCTAGGCTTCAAGATGCTTAAACAATAAGCAACGCCACCACAAACCATCGCGGCTTTTCGAAGTGCTCCGAAGCTTTCAAACAACCATGTCGAAACAAATCTGCGAACAGCAAAAAGAGGAAAAGACTATTTCGTATCCTTGGCTTTCAGCAAGTTTAATGGCTTCCTCGGCTGGAAAAGCTATGGCGTCCACCCCAGCCCTTAAGGCTAGGGTGTCTGTTTCAACACGATGTTTTCCCTTTGGTCGCATACAACCCAAAACCAGCGGAGTCTGCGGAAACATCAACCGCGCAGCGAAGAGAACTCGGGCTATGTCTAATGGTTTAGGCGGTTCAACCTTCGCCATTTCCGTCTTGTGGATGGGCATGAAGGCAATTATAACCAAGGCTGAGGGTTTGGTTTCAGCTATCATCTCCAACGCCCTTAACTCGCCTTTCAACTTGCCATAGTGAAGCCCAACAATCACATGAGGCACAAAGGGTATTTGCGCCTTTTCAAGCGCCTTCAAAGAATTTCTGTAGTCCTCAACATTCACGTTCAAGTTGTAAATTTCCCGTATAGTCTCATCAGAGCCAATTATATCTATTAAAGCGGAGTCAACACCAGCCTTCTTAAGCGCAAGGGCAGTTTCAAAGTCTATTATGCCTGTGTGAACAAAAACCGTCAACCCTAAATCACGCTTAATACGTCCAATAGCGTCAACGAACTTTTTCAGCGGCACAGAACCATCTGGCAGACATCCGCCACTAATAAGGCATCCGAGAGCCCCCTCTTTTTTAAGCTGTTTGCACAGTTGAAAAAGCCTCTCAGGCATGACAGCCGGATACATTGTTTCCAAAACCTTCCCACCACAATGTTTGCACTTCAAAGCACAGCTTTTGCCAGTCACAGAAATTGTTGGAAAATCCGTTGGCGAAGAGCGGAAATAGCTAGTTTTATAATACATGAAGCTTGGAGCGTAAAAGTAAACTTTTTTATGCTCCAGAGAACGCAGATTTCCATTTAAAAGGTTTAGAAGTTCCGTTTCGTTCATTTGCCAGACGTTTTCGGGCGAAAGCTTGGTCATTTTCCTCCTTTGAAAATGCACCTAGCCAGTTTAATAGTTTTCTTTTTGGCAGAAGCCAAGCGAAAGGAAAAGGAACAGCCAAACCCAAACTAGCTTTCTGTTTTCTCTTCTTGCCCGCGGATACGCCTTGAGAGCGTCGGAATAGTCTGCGAAGCTTCATCCATTACCCTAATGGATTTTGCAACCTTCTCCAAGTATTTCTGGAAGTTAAGAGCTTTGAAAACTGCAACACCCCTTTCTGTGGCAGCATACAATGTTTTCTCATTTAGAAATCTCTCCTCAACAAGCCCGTTCCTTATCAGAAAGTCCATGTAGCGTTCCAAAGCAGTGCAGTCCATGCTAATTTCGTAAGCTATGCCGTCAACGGTTAAGGGCTCCTTTACCAAGGCTTCAAGAATAGCCTCACAAACTTCAAGTTTTGACCTTCGCATTTGAACACGCCTTTAAACTGGTTTCAGCTTACGCTGATAAAATATTTGTGAATTCCAAATCTTTAGTGGAAAACCAAAAGTTTTGTTGCAACAAATATTAAGCCGAACTAAGCCTAAATTTGACATGTTGCAAGAGCGTGCAAATTTGACTGCTCATAACGGTTTGCCCCAAAAAATTCGCGTTTCTTTAGGCTCAGCCATTGTTCTAGGGCTAATAAATGGAAGGCTTGACGCTGCGCCAACAACCGCCTACCTAATGACATACAGAAGAGGAAAATGCACGGCAAACTGCAGCTTTTGTCCACAAGCCAGAGAAAGCCGCGGAAGGGCAGATATGCTTTCAAGAGTTTCTTGGCCCGCCTTCCCAACAGAAAAAGTGTTAAAGAGCTTGGCTTGGGCTGTTGCTGATGGTGCAGTGAAGCGTGTTTGCATACAAACCCTCAACTACCCACAAGCCTTCACACATCTTCTAGCCCTCGTTAGGGCAATAAAGGAACGCATAAACGTTCCAGTCTCGATTTCATGCCAACCCCTAAGCATGGAAAACATAAGGCAGTTGGCAGAAGCTGGAGTTGAAAGGGTGGGCATACCCATAGACGCGGCTACAGAAAAATTGTTCAAAAAGGTTAAGGGTGCGGAAGCTGGCGGCCCATACAATTGGGAAAACCAATTTAAACTGTTAAGCGAAGCGGTTAACATTTTTGGAAAGGGCAAAGTTAGCACGCACTTAATTGTTGGGCTTGGCGAAACAGAAGAGGAAATGGTTAAAATAATCCAAAGATGTGTTGACATGGGAGTTTTGCCCGCGCTTTTCGCTTTCACACCCATCCCCGGAACAGCGCTAGAGAGGAACACGCAACCTCAAGTGCAAAGTTACAGAAGGATTCAAGTTGCCAGACACTTAATCGTGAACAAAGCCGCAAGATACGAGAATATGAGCTTCAACAAGGGAGGTTACATAAAAGATTTCGGCGTTGAAAAGGAAAAACTCGTGAAAATAGTGCGCTCTGGAACGCCGTTCCTCACGTCTGGATGCCCAAACTGCAACCGTCCATACTACAACGAAAAACCCAGCGGTCCAATATACAATTACCCAAGAAAATTGACGGAAAAGGATCTTATAGAGGTTGAAACTCAACTGAACTTGTGTGGGAAAAAATCTTTTGGGTAAGTTAATGCTTATGAATGGAGATGTGCCCTATGGGAAAACTGCTTTGGAAACCGTCTAAAGAACGAGTGAAAAAGGCTAACATCACACGATTTATGGATTTTGTCAACAAAAAATATGGTTTAAATATTGAATCTTATTTCCAACTATATAAGTGGTCTATTGAAAAAATACCGGATTTTTGGGCAGCCATGTGGGAGTTTGGAGAAATCATATTCTCCCGAGGATACGAAAAAGTAGTTGATGACTTAAGCAGGTTTCCAGGTGCAAAGTGGTTTATAGGCTCGAGATTGAATTTTGCCGAAAACCTACTGAGACATAGAGACGACCGCCTAGCCCTCATATTCCGGGGAGAAAACCAGAAAACAGCTAAAGTGACGTACGCGGAACTTTACGAGACTGTTGCACGTCTAGCTAAATCGATGCGCGAAGCTGGGGTAGCCGCCGGAGACCGTGTGGGAGCCTACATGCCCAACATAATTGAAACAACAGTTGCCATGCTCGCCACAACAAGCATAGGCGTCACATGGGCTTCATGCGGTTCCGAACTAGGCTCAAGCGCGGTGATAGACCGCTTGGGACAGATTCAACCAAAGATATTGTTCACAGCAGATGGATACCCGTATAAGGGGAAAGTCTTCAGCCTTTTATCAAACGTTGAAAAAATTGTTAGGGCTATACCCTCACTGGAAAAGGTCATAGTGGTTCCTTACGTGGAAGAAAAACCGGACATCAGCCACATCCCAAAAGCCTCACTCTACAACGACTTTATTGCTTCTGAAAAAAATCTTGAGGTCCAATTTGAACAGTTGCCCTTTGACCATCCCCTATACATCATGTTTTCCTCTGGAACAACCGGCAAGCCAAAGTGCATGGTGCAAGGTGCTGGTGGAGTCCTAATAAACCACCTGAAAGAGCTGATGCTCCACACAGACTTAAAAAGGGAAGATAAGATTACTTACATAACTTCTCCAAGTTGGATGATGTGGAATTGGCTTATGAGCTCCTTAGCCGTCGGAGCCACCATAATTTTGTACGATGGAAACCCAAACCACCCAGACTGGGAAACCATGTGGAAACTTGTTCAGGAAGAAAAAATAACTATTTTCGGCTGCAGCGCAAGCTACATCAACTACCTAAAAAGCGTTGAAGCAAAGCCTGGAAAACTCTACGATTTATCATCGTTGCGGGAAATCTCCCAAACAGGCTCACCTCTTTCAGCTGAAGGCTTTGAATGGGTTTACAAGGAGATTAAGGAAGATTTGCACTTCAACTCTATATCAGGCGGGACAGACATTAACGGCTGCTTTGCCGCCGGAAGCCCCACATTGCCTGTTTACGCTGGCGAATTGCAAGCTCCCGCCCTAGGAATGAAAGTAAAGGCTTACGACGAAAACGGCAACCCGGTGGTTGATAGGCAGGGGGAGCTTGTTTGCGAGGCGCCTTCGCCATCAATGCCGCTTTACTTCTGGAATGACCCTAACAACGAAAAATATTTGGATGCTTACTTCAGGTTTTATCCAAACAAGAACGTTTGGAGACACGGAGACTACATAGAAATCCACAGCGACACTGGAGGGATAACTTTCCATGGGAGGTCTGACGCCGTTTTAAAGCCCTCTGGAGTGCGCATTGGAACGGCAGAAATTTACAACATAGTTGAAAGGCTGCCAGAGGTTGCTGACAGTTTGGCAATTGGACAGGAATGGAAGGGAGACCAGCGCTTAATCCTTTTTGTTAAAATTGCGCCTGGATACAGCCTAACAGAGGATTTGAAGGAGAAAATAAAGCGAAACCTTCGAGAAAACGCCTCTCCAAGGCATGTTCCAGCATTAATCATCGAAGTGCCTGACATTCCATACACTTTCAACATGAAGAAGGTTGAAGTCGCAGTCACGAACATAATACATGGAAGACCAGTATTGAACAGAGACTCGCTTGTTAATCCAGAATCTCTGGATTTTTTTGAGAAAATTCGCAGTCAACTTCAGAAAGACTGAATTTGGAAAGTTAAAGCCTTTCGATGTCAAATGGAAGGTTTTCAAAGTTGGGTTTTTGCTTTGTAACTTGCTCCACTATTCTCCAGAAGTCCCCTTCTGTAAAGCCCTTCCTCAAATCTCGCATAAGCTTCTTTATCTGGTAGAATGTCATTTGTGTTCCGCCCTTATCCATGCTTTCCTGCATCTTTCGAAGTCCTTTGAGTATTTCGGATATTTGAATTGGTGTGGCTTTTATACCCACAATTTCCAAGAGGCTCTCAACAATTTGTCTGCCAGCTTGTCCTCCGCAATAAAAGGTTGTGTCTCTTTCAATCATTTTCGGCGGGAAGGGCTCATACGTTAATGGATGCGCCAGCGTCCCTTGAACATGCTCGTCCACTTCGTGGGAGAAGACGTTTTCGCCTATTATCGGCTTGTATGGCGATACTGGTATGGCAAAGCTTTTTTCAACAAGTTGAGCAAGCCTATAAAGCTTCTTTATGTCAATGCCAGTATCCACATTATATAGAAGTTCTAAGGCGACTGCAACCTCTTCCAATGGCGCAACGCCTGCTCTTTCGCCATAACCAGCAACGCAAGTGTGCACTGTGCTTACTCCCTCTTCAACGGCTGCTAAAGCGTTTGCCGTCGCCAGCCCAAAATCGTTGTGACAATGAACAGCCAAGGAAGGTTCTTGTCCAAGCTTTTCCGAAAGTCCTTTTCTAACGTGAAAGACAAGGTAGCGCATGGATAGAGGTCTTATAAAACCCACAGTGTCTGCGATTACTAGCTGGTTTGCTCCCGCCTTAGCTGCGGTTTCAAAAATTTGCAGTATGTCTGGTAACGGCGTTCTTGTGGCGTCTTCTAAAACAAAGTGGACGTTTGCACCGCGCTTTTTCGCGTATCCAACACATTCAACAGTTTTTTCTAAAACTTGTTCTTTTGTCATTTTCAGCCTATATTGGAGATTAAGCCCATTAAAAGGTGTGAAGATGATGATTTCCCTTATTCCGCAGTCAAGACATGCATCTACATCTTCTTTGACTAGGCGGGCTGAGGCGGCTATGCGTGCTTGCTGGAAACCTTCGTTTGCGATGCGCCTAACGGTGTTTCTCTCTTCTTCCGATGACGCTGGGAACCCGACGGTTATCATGGAAACGCCTACCTCGTCTAACATCTTTGCTATCTTAACCTTCTCTATATAAGTCAAAAAAACGCCTGGGGTTTCCGCGCCTTCCCGTAGGGTTTCATCCCAGATGAAAACTCTTTCAGGAAGTTTCGGAGGCAAATTCTTCCTCAAACGGTTGTAATTTGCGATTAACCCTTGAGCTTCAAGTTTCTTAAATATTGTTTTTCTCATTAACTGCACATTCCAGCAAATTATAGGAATAGCATCCGTTGATATATAAAAATCGATTTGTTTATATAAAAATTACAGTACTTAAGCGAACGCAGAGTTAAACAACAATTTAAAGTTGTGAAAAGAAAAGGATTTTTGGCAAAATGTTACTTTTCCCGCTCTACAATAGTTGCTATACCCACCCCACCGCCGCCACATAAGGTTTGAATTCCGTACCTAAGCCTTCTCCTCTCAAGTTCATAAACCATTTCTGTGAAGTATATCACCCCACTTGCGCCTATTGGATGACCTAGGGCTATAGCTCCGCCAGTGGGGTTAACTCTCGGGTCGTCTAGGGCATATCCGAACTCTTTTGCAAAGGCTAGTGGTGGGCTTGCAAAGGCTTCGTTTGGTTCAATAATATCCATATCATCCATTGTTAGGTTGCCAGCCCTTTTCAAAGCCTTTCTCATTGCTGGAATTGGACCTAGAAGCATTAGGGTGGGGTCGTCTCCAGCTGCTGCCATGGATTTTATTGTTGCCATGGGCTTCAGTCCCAAATCATCCGCCTTTTCTTGAGACATAAGCATTACAGCGGCTGCCGCGTCTGAAATTTGGGATGAGTTTCCGGCTGTGTGGACTCCGTCTGACGTGAATCTTGGCTCGAGTGATGCCAGTTTTGAATACGATGTTTCTGGTTCGTCTAAAGACTGTGTTCTAACTGTTTCGTCTACGTCGATTATTTTTGTTGCTCCATCCGGTTGAGGAACACGTACTGGAGCAATGCGCCTTCTGTACCACTCCTTGTCTCTTATGGCTTTTGTTGCTTTTTGGTGGCTCCAGAGGGCGAATTTATCGCATTCCTCCCGTGTTATATTATATTTTTTTGCTACCATGTCGGCTGCGACACCCATTGGGATGAAAACGTTCTTTTCATATATCTTGTCGCTTATCATGACCGGGAATCCGGCAGATTCTGCTGCACTGATGTCGGATGTCATTGGGTAGTGGGACATGTGTTCGACTCCAGCGGCTATCATTATGTCGCCGCATCCGGAGATTATGGCTTGAGCCATAGAATTTATTGCTTGTAACCCAGCATTGCAGTATCTATTAACAGTCATTCCAGCAATCTCTTTTGGTAGGTCGGCTACGAAAACAGCGAGTCTTCCTATGTTTCCTCCTTGCTCACCGATTTGGCTTAGGCATCCAACCGCTATATCCTCGATTTCTTCCAAGTCAAAGGCGCTGGACCTGCTTTGAACACGCTTCACGAGTTCTGCAATTGCTGTTGCGAGGAGTACCTGTGCAGAGACATTTACATAGCGTCCTCCCTTCCTCATTCCATTCCAACCAGACTTTCCAGTCGGGGTTCTAATGGCGTCAACAACAACACACTTCCTCAATTTTCCACCTCTACTCTGCACTCTAATTTTAGGAAACAATTTGTAAGTCTTTTGTTAGTCGAATTTTTATAGGAGCTGAAAGTATTGATATAGGCGTTTAGGAATGGGTGGTGATTTATTGAAGGTTCTCGGTTTAATTGGCAGCTACAGAAAACTGGGAAACACAGAAGTTCTGGTTAAGGAAGCCTTAATGGAAGCCCAGAGGCTCGGAGCAGAAGCCGATGTGCTGCGGCTCACAGACCTCAAAATTGAGCCATGTAAAGGCTGTATGGCTTGCGTTTTCAAACAAGAAG
>Ga0315298_1001448_pt1 | contig 43345 bp, 7 predicted proteins | sample WHS_1_MG_FD_203077 | JGI IMG/M metagenome (GOLD analysis project Ga0315298, IMG submission 203077) | Extremophilic microbial mat communities from Washburn Hot Springs, YNP, Wyoming, USA - WHS_1_MG | ecosystem: Environmental > Aquatic > Thermal springs > Hot (42-90C) | place: USA: Wyoming... | reverse complement strand
CATCGGTCTGTCGCATACATGGAACCGATCCAAAACTTTATATCCTTATTGTCCCTCATACTTCCGGAACAGTTTCCGCTAAGAACTTCACTTCCATTAACATATATTTTAGCGACTTTCCCATCGTAAGTTTCAGTGACATGGACCCATTCTTTTAGCGGAAGTTTACCAGCAGGAGTTAATAAATTTGTAATTGTTGCATCATTTTTGTCTCTCATACAGAATCTTATAACGCCTCCTGCTTGGAATTCAAAATGAATAATGCCATTCATAACATTATCCCATTTGGAGATAACATCCACTTGTGCATCTTTGGTAGAAAGAACCCATGCTTCCATTGTGATTTGGCTTGCGGTTTTTGATAGGCTATCAGAGGCTAAAATCTCCACGCTATCAGAAGAGCCATTAAATTCTAATGCACTTCCCATTTTTCCATTTACTGTTTTTGGATTTCCTTTAATGACACCATTATTTCCATACTTTGACAAATCTTTAACCTGACCACCTCCGACAGTCCCGCTATCAAAGGACATATACAACACCAGATCATCTGGCATCGCAGCATAAGAAATTGAACAGATCATAGTTAAAAGCATAAAAACAATAGCAAACTTCATAGCTTTTCCTCCTTTTCAATGATTGTTACACTATTTAGAACAACGATTCATAAAAAGAGTGAAGAACTTTCGCAATTGGAACAACCTTCTTGGACAAAAAGAGTGCAAGTTTTATACAATTGTATTATACTATGTCTTTTACTACTTTATCAAGAAAAATGGGGAGATTACGATATATAATCAGAGCGAATAGTGTCAAACCAGATGGAATTTTCGCCAGCGATACGCTCAATATTAGCGACGAGGGCATTCGTTGGTGCAACTTTTGTATCTGGATGGGCTTGAACGACAATATCGCCGTATTTTGGAGTTTTGATATGGAGAAAAAGGGTGCATTCGCCTTTATTACAATTACAAATATCTTTAAGTGACCTAAGAGCGGATTCACTAACCCTTTCTTGTGGAAGTATAATGTGAACTGATGTAATATATTTCTCTTTCAGAGCATCTATCGTCAGAATTTCGTCCACACGAACGCTAATTTGCTCACGTTGACCGTTTGAGATAACCCCCTTTATCCACACTATATTGCCTTCTTGTAGTATTTCCGAGCAATTTTTTAATGTCTCCGAGAATATCACCAGATCAACCATACCTTCTAAATCCTCTAATGTTGCAAAAGCCATTTGTTTATCATTCTTTGTTATCCGTCTCCTCACACTCGTAAGCATACCAGCAATAGTGATCTGTGTTCCATTCTCAAGCTCTGCAAGTCCTCGTGTTGAATAATTTGTAAACCTTTTAATTATGCCTTCAAAGCTATTTAAAGGATGACCAGACACATAAAAGCCAAGCATCTCTTTTTCCATAGCAAGTAGCTGAGAGTCAGGCATTTTAGGGGTATCAGGCAATTTCATCTTTTCAGAAGCAAAAGATTCAAAAGCGTCAAAAAGTGACACCTGTCCAATCTGCTTATCTCTTTGTGATTTCTGTCCTGCTTCAATTGCTTTATCAATAGCAGAAAGAAGCTGAGCTCTATGTCCTTCAAAGCAATCCATAGCTCCACATTTGATCAGGCTTTCTATACATTTTCTGTTGACAACTCTTAAATCCACTTTTTCACAGAAATCAAATATTGATGTAAAGAGACCTTTTTCCTCTCTTGCGGAGATAATCGCTTCTGGTGCAGATTCTCCTACATTTTTGATCGCTTTTAAGCCAAATCTTATACTATTGCCTTGAACCGTGAAGTTTCTGTGGCTTTCATTGACATCTGGCGGTAATATATCAATCCCCATTTTTTGACATTCTTTAACATATTTGACAATCTCGGCGGAATCTTCCTCAATCGTCATGCATGCAGCCATAAATTCAACTGGATAGTGTGCTTTAAGATATGCGGTCTGATATGTGACTAACGCATAGGCGGTAGTATGCGATTGGTTAAATCCATAGCCAGCAAAGGGGATTAACTGTTGAAAAACAGCTTCAGCGATCTCAGGTGAGATTCCTTTGGCTTTGGCGCCTTCAAGAAAAGGCACTCTTTGTTTTTCAAGTTCCTCTGGTATTTTCTTCCCCATAGCTCTTCTAAGAAGGTCTGCCTGACCAAGCGTAAATCCAGCGATCTCACGCCCGATCTTCATAACTTGCTCTTGATATATTATTGTGCCATAGGTATCTTTAAGTATTGGTTCAAGAAGGGGATGCATATATTCAATTGGAATAGTGCCATTTTTGCGACCAACATATTCATCTAACATTCCGCTTTCAATTGGACCGGGTCTATATAAGCTAACGATAGGAATGAGGTCTTCAAATGTTCTCGGTTTTAGACGATTAAGCAGATCAACCATACCTTGACCACCAAGTTGAAAGATTCCAAGAGTTCTGGCTTCGCAAAGCAGGTCATAAGTCGCTTTGTCGTCTAATGGCAAGTTATCAAGATCAATTCTTACATGATGATTTTCTTCAATCATTTTGAGGGCATAATCTATCATCGTAAGGGCGTCAAGCCCTAATATATCAAATTTATTAACGCCAATCTTTTCCAATATCATCTTATCATATTGGACGACAATTTCATCATTAGACGTTCTAAATATCGGGAGATGGTTTGTAACTTTGTCGCTAAAAACAACGACACCAGCAGCATGGACAGATGGATTTCTTGCCATACCTTCAAGCGTCTTTGCAATTCTGAACAATTTACTTTTTTCTGGATCATTAATCATCGCTTGAAGTTCAGGAACGGTATCTATAGCTTTATCAAGAGTTATACCTAATTCGCTAGGGATAAGCTTAGCAATCATATCTACATCAGCAAGAGGCATTCCTAAAGCTCTGCCGACATCTCTGATAACTGCTCTTGCGGTCATTCTATTGAAAGTTATGATTTGTGCAACCTTTTCAGCTCCGAATTTTTCTATAATATATTGGACGACTTCGCCTCTCCTATTTGCGTCAAAATCAAGGTCAAAGTCCGGTGGGGAAACACGTTCAGGATTGAGAAAACGTTCAAAAACCAGACCGTGCTTTAATGGATCAACATTAGTTATGCCAATGGAGTAAGCGACGAGGCTTCCAGCAGCAGAGCCTCTGCCCGGACCAACACGAATTGATTTACTTTTAGCAAAAAAGACAATATCTCTGGCAAATAGAAAAAATGGGGCAAAACCAGTGCTTTTAATTAAATCTAATTCATACTTTAATCTTTCTTCTATCTCAGGTGTGATTTTGTTATAGCGTTTTAATAAGCCTTCTCGGCTCAGACGTTCTATATAATCATTTATATCAGAGCCGTCAGGAGTTTTATATTCAGGAATTAGAACTTTATCTGCTGAAAATTTGAATTCGCATTTCTCAGCAATTTCAAGACTATTCTTTATCGCATCTGGATATTCAGAAAACAGAGAATCCATCTCATCTGCTGATCTAAAATAAAACTCATCAGAGCCGAATTTAAACCTGCTTGATTCATTGATAGTTTTTCCAGTTTGTATAGCGAGCATTACCTCATGTGCTTCGGAATGCTCCTTTGCGATATAATGACAGTCATTTGTAGCAACGAGTGGGATATTAAGGTCTTTGGCAAGTTTGACAAGCAATGGAACTGCTTTTTTTTCGCTATCAAGGCTATGGTATTGCAATTCAAGGTAAAAATTGCCATCACCGAATATGTCTTTCAACTCAGAGGCACAGTTATAGGCTTGTTTTTTTTGTTCATTTAAAAGATTGACAGGTATTTCGCCTTGAACGCATGCACTCAAAGCGATCAAGCCTTCATGATATTTTGATATTAATTCTTTATCAATACGGGCTTTATAATAGAATCCTTCAATGTATGCAAGTGAAATTAGTTCAATAAGGTTATGATAACCGATATCATTTTTGGCAAGTAAAACAAGATGATAAGGTTTTTCTTGCTGGTCTCTGCTAAACCTATTGGAAGGCGATACATACATTTCACAGCCGATAATAGCTTTTATTCCCTGTTTTTTCGCAGATTCGCTGAACTCAATAGCACCAAACACGTTTCCATGATCGGTTATAGCGATAGCAGGCATGCCCATTTCTTTAGCAGTTTTAGCAAGATCATCAATTCGGCAAGCACCATCAAGAAGACTATATTCTGTGTGATTATGCAGATGGACAAAACTTGACTGTGCCACGATTACCCCTCTCTTTTGAAAATAAATAAGCGGTTACCCAGAGCGAGCAACCGCTTATAATTTTTTATATAAATGTATCGTGGGAAAGCGATAGCGATATATCTCTATTGATGTTTTTCACATCTATTTATCAGAAGCCATCCAAATGATAGAACCAACTAAAGCGATAGCCATAGCAGCGATCCTTGCCCTTGGATCAGAGACATATTTTGCCTTTGCTACTGGCTTTTCTTCTTTTTCACGTTTGACAGATTCTCTTTCTTTTTCAGCTTTCTCAATCTTCATTCTTAGTTCTTTGTTAGCGTCCTCAAGTCTGCTAAGTTCTGCTTGTGCATTCTTGAGTTTCCATTCCATTTCGGAGATTTTGGCTTCTTTTTCTGCTATTGCTGCATCTTTTTCTTTCAACGCACCTGTTAATTCATCTTTTTTCTCAGCTGTTCCTTTTGCAGCAACTCGCATATCTTCCAATCTTGCCTCAAGCTCAGCTTGGGCTTCAAGTTCTTTATTCAAAGCCTTGATCTTTGCCTCAAGTTCAGCTATTATCCCATCTTTTTCAGCAATGATCTTCATTAAATCATTGATCTTGGCAAGAGCATCTTCATGTTCTTTCTTTAAACGATCAAGTTCTTTCTGTAATTCAGCTAATTTAAGAGCGCATTCATCAACTGCGACCTTTTTAGCTTCAATTTCCTTTTCCGCTTCTTTTGCTATTTTTTTCGCATCCTCAACTGGAATATAAACAACTGTTCCAATGGGGATTCTTCTTTCATTAGGTATTTTATTTTTCTCTGCTATTATCTTCCATTTAAATGGGTCTTTATAATATTGCTCTGCAAGGTTCCAGAGGACATCGCCTTTTTTCATGGTAACAGCCGCCATATACTCAAAGTCAACCTCTTCCTTTTTGAGCTGAGCGAGCAAATTACCTGCGGTGATTAGACCCATAAAAAAGACTGCGAGTAGCAGAGCTATAATTCCATTTGTTGATTTTAAGTGTCTAAGAAATTTTTTCATTTTAGTCACACTCCTTTTTGGCTACTCTTTGAACTTTTCAGATCAATCCATAGACAGGTTAGAAGCTCGCACATATTGATACATAATGCACATCAGGCTCAAGACCATCTCTTTGGACTGTATAGGCATAGTCAACTGATACATTGGACATTTTCACGCCGATTCCAGCTGCAAATTGTTTTTCACTGCTGAATCCCAATCTAAAACCGATAAGATCGGCTGCCCAATATTCAGCTCCGATGTGCAAAGCGGCTGTCTTTCCTCTTAGATCGACAAATGCCTTGCTAAGATCAACAGCAACCATAAGATCATTGCCCGGTAGCAACTTAACCGCAGTGCCAACTCTGAGAACAGTAGGAACTTTGGCATCAGCTATCTTGCCCAAAATATTCTGAACTGATAGCCCAACAGTAACTGCCTCAACAGGATCAGCAAGAGCTCCAATATCAAGTCCGCCAAATCCCATCTTTGTTTCAGTGCTATCTGGATCAATTTTTTGATGTAAAACTTTTACTCCAGCACCCAATCTTACAGGCTTAAAGCTTGCGCCATAGGAGAATAAAAAGGCATTTTCATTGCTATTGAAAGTCCCTTGATTGACATCTTGATCATTATATCGTGGAATATCTACAACGCCAGCATTGATCCAACCTATGCCAAAAGAGCCTAATCCTTTTACACTGCCTGCCAAAGCAAGGAAATTATGTCTGCGATCCATTGTTTGATCGCCTGCACTATACATGCTTGCAACAGATGCAGATTTTACTCTTGTTAATCCTGCAACATTCCAAGCAACTGCGGTAGCATCATCAACAGCAGCAGTAGATGCACCGCCCATAGCCAGAAACCTGGCACCTACGCCCAATTTCAAATAGGACGCAGCGTTAACGATGTCTGTATCTGCTGCCATTGACAAACTATAAAAAGTCAGCAGAATTAACATCGCTCCTATAATCGTCCATCTAACTTTCCCACAAATCATTTATGTAAACCTCCTCTATACAATATATTAATCGCTGTTAGAGTAAAATGGGAGAGAGGGCTTTTATACCCTCTCTATATTTGATTTACTCTCTCACAAGAGCGATCTTTATGATCTGGGACTTTGTCTCACTATCAGTCTTGGTCACAATCTGGCAGAAGTATACGCCATTCGCCAATTGTCTTCCACCAGCAGCATCCGTAGTTCCATCCCAGCTGAATTCTACCTTTTCAGCAGCCTCTCGCTCTTCATCCTCTGCCACTGTTGCAACCAGTGTATTGGTGAAGTCGTAGATTCTGATGCTAACCTTGGACTTCTTGCTTAATCCGAAGGTTATCTTGGTAACATCACCTTTGAATGGGTTCGGATAGTTGTGAGCCTTTTCTATATTAAGAACATCGCCCTCAACCATGAACTTCACTTCGGCAGTTCCTTCATTGCCAGCAACATCCTTTACGGATACTGATAATGTATGCCATCCATAAGCCAACTTGACTTCGTATGAAGATTCACCAGCGCTTACGACCTTTGCATCGCTTGGTTTAGCAGGAGCTAACGCACCAGCCGATACTGGCTTATCATCAATCTTAACTGAAATTGATGTCAGATCAACGCCAGAACCTTCATCAGCATAGCTAATTCTGATAATTGGCTTTACTCCAACTGTTTGATTCTCTTTCGGTGATAGAACTGCCACAGTCGGTTTAGTTGTATCGCCAACTGAGAACTTCCAAGTCTTGTCAGCAACATTGGCTAACATATCAGCAACTACAAGCTTTACTGTATGCTCGCCGTAGCCCAATCCCTTGGCAACATAGCTAACTGATTTGTCAGTTGCAAGCACCATTACTGGCGACCCGTCAACCCACATCTTAACTGACTCAGGATTGACTCCTGAACCGTCATCTGCTAATGTAGCTGAGATTGTCACGCCTTTGGCTGCATCAGTATCGGATACAGTTCCCGTAGGAGCAGTTGCCGAAATCGTTGGCGGTGTTGTCTCAAGACTGAATGAGGAATTCGCTGACTGGATATTTCCAGCCATATCTGCTACTTGAACAGTCACTTTATAAGTGACATTCTTTTCTAACGGTTCAAGGACTTGATAGCTTGCCTGTGAAGCAGACACCGTTGCTGGAACAATCTTTCCATTGAGCGTCATTACTACGCTATCAACATCAATTCCTGTTCCTGCGTCGCTATAAGTAGCTTTTAGAACCGGTGTAGCAGTGTTGATCTTCTCCCCATCTTTCGGCTCAACTGATGAGATTACTGGAGGAGTTTCCTCAACCTTGAATGACCATGTCTGGCTGAATGCGTTTCCAAATTTATCGGAAACCTCAACATAGACCGTATGATCGCCACGAGTTAGCTTTTGTGCTCTATAAGCAATGCCAGAAGCAGAGGCATTAGCAGGAACAACAACGCCGTCAACCTTCATTAATGCGGACTTAATATCAATACCAGATCCAGTGTCACTGTAATTAGCTGATATAGCAACATCAATTGAGTTAACTGTTCCAGTCGGCAACATGCCTGAAATTACAGGTTTTGTTGTTTCTAACTTGAAGTTACTGGATGCGGTTGCCACATTACCTGCTTTATCTACAACTCTGACACCGACAACATAACCTACATTCGGTTTGAGTGGTTCAGTAACTGCGAAGCTTACATTGCCTTCGCCAACTGTTGCTGATACTAACTCGCCGTTCAATGTCATTGTGACTGACTTAAGGTCAACACCAACTCCAGCATCGCTGAACTTAGCTGATAGCACGGGCATTTCAGTGTTAATATCGCCTGCTGGCAATACATCGGTAATAACTGGGGCATCTTCCTCAATTGAGAATTCCCAGCTTTGAACCTTGACATTTCCAGCCACATCAGCAACTGTGAGTTCAGCAGTATGCTTACCCTTTGACAGAACTGTTGCTGGCTTGTAACTGACTGACTTATCGGTTACTAATGCATCCACAGCAACCTTGTCAATAGTTAGCTTCACTGAGTCTTTGTTGATTCCTGTGCCATCACCATCATTGAACTTAGCTGATATTACTGGCATTCCAGTCTTATCAACGGTAGCAGATGGCGGTGTAACATCAGTCACAGACGGGGCATCCTGTTCAAGTTTGAATGTCCATGTCTTCTCGCTTGCAACACCGGTTGTGTCTTTGAGTGACAACTTCACAGTATAGACAACTCCAGCCTTTAATGGGCTAGTCGGTGTATAGCTGACTTTTGACGGAGTAACTGTCGCATCAGTTAGGACAGCACCGTTTAGTGTTAGAACTACACTGCTAAGGTCAATTCCGGTCTCATCAGAGTATGCCGCTGTAATTGTCGGATACGCAGTCTTTACATTGTCACCTGCAGGTCCAACTGTATCAGCGATAACAGGAGCATTCATTTCCTGAACTCCGAAGGAGCCTCTCGTGACGGTCTCATTACCAGCTTGGTCAACCACGACAACCTTAATCTCGTTAGCGCCAACAGCTTCACCTTTGCCAAATGTGTAATCAAGCGTTACATTGCTGATCGGTCCATTCTTTTCAGCAACTACCTTGCCGTTGATTACCAACTTAGCATTGGCAATTCCGCTACCATCATCAACGATTGTTGCAGAAACTGTCGCTGCCTGATCCGTTGCTTTTACGCCTTGCGGAATATCAAGCTTCGTGACAGGACCTCTTGTATCTGCTACTAAATGTCTGACGAAGTAGCTTGGCACTGAACAACTCAATGATGAGCTATTTGATGACGCTGTCGTAATTGCGCTTGACAAGGCACCAAGTGTTTGTCCCTCATTATTGTTGTTGAGAGCACCTATAACATCTCCAATGTTCGGAAGTGTAATCTGTGGCACATAACCTTGTGTATCACCATTGCCGAGAATATCTTTAAGGAATGAACCTTGGTAGTATCCCATGAATGGATCAGCAGTTGTGATCAGGTTAAGTATGCCAAGTTTCAGGAAGTCTGGAACTTGTGTTGCAGGAACAGCAACGATACCCATTAGTGTCAAGTCTGTGCTGACTGATAGGTTATCTGCGGTATTGCCTTTCCAAACTGCCAGATATGCCTTGGTCAAGTCTTCATACAGATACACAGCGTTTTCATTATGCAAGTCAATTACCATCGGGTTCGGTTTTTGAGCATAGAAGACGACCTCATAGGTTTCGCCATCTACAACTTGACCGACCTGTAATGTGTAGCTTGCACGCCATGCTTTATGTCTCTGCAATGAAGCGCCATCATGGATACCGACCCATTTCTCATTGTCAATACCATCTGGTGTATAGTCATCAGAGTATTCAATGATCGGTTTGCTTGTTGCGATCAATGTCTTTCTCTGATAGTTGATGATATTGCCCTGATCAACAGTCCTCAGATTGGTTGTCTGTGGTGTTAGCCATTTAAACACATCAACAAAGATTGTTCTCTGTAATTCAGCTGCGCTAAGTCCAACGCCTTCATCAACAATTGTGATTGAGGCTGTCGCACCGTCAACTGACTTGAAGTAACGGACACCATCTTTCTGTGCTGCATGTGTCACAACCTGAGGTGGTGTTGTATCCCAGTAGAAGTTATGTGTAGCTGAGAGCATCTGCCAGTTGCGTTCATCAACCGCATCTGACTTATCCCATGCTTCTACTCTGATTGTGTGCATACCTTCAATGAGGTCCATACCTTTTGGAACATTGAAGTAGTAGATTCTATCAGTTTCAAGGTTCGGCATTGCTTTCTCTAACTTAAAGTCTTTTTTGCCAGCACCTATTAGCACACCATCAATATATAGCCTGATGCTATCTTCATCAACACCAGCAGGATCAGTTATCCTGAAGTAGATCCTTGCATTATCAAGATTGGACACATAACTGGTATTTGGATCTGCCTGATACTTAAATGCAGTATATCCAGAACCCCACCAGCTCATTGTTTCAAGTACCGCATCAGGATACGTTCCACCGTTATTGGGTTTTGGAGCATAGTAGATGGTAATATCGCTTATTCTGCCAAGTGACTTTTCAAGCACTATGCTGAATATTGAATGTGGAACCAGGTTCTTATTGCTATTCAGCTTGCCAAATGCCTTCAAATTGAATGTCACTGTCTTATCCTTTGTATTGACAGACAAGTTGATAATATCATCGTTTGCCCATCTTCCACCAAATACATTCGCGTTTCCATCACCCTTTGAGGTAACTTCTAAACCTGAATGATCATCTGCTTGTTTACTTTCGCCAGGCTGTGGATCCCAGTATCTTACTGATATAAAGCCTTTGGCTTCCAAATCAGCAGGAATGTCAAATCCACTGTAATCAATGGTTATTCTCGGCTCAAATCCCGGTCTGAATGTCTTATACCAGACTTCATCAGTTGACCAGTAATCAAACATATCTATACTGTATGCTTGTCCGACTGGCTCAAGGACTAACCTTTGATCTTTCGGTGTATTTGGTGTTACCGTTGGTGTAATCATAAGACCCATCTTCTCAATGTATGTCTTACCATCTACCGGTTGCGGTTCTACTAATGCCGCTCTTGGAATTGTAACAGCAACAACTTTATCTTTGCTGTAAACAGTTCCGTTAGTGCCAAGTTCTGGTGTAACTGGATATATCTTCAGATCATCCATATATAGCGTTGTGCCAACGACACCATTATTTGTAGTGACGAATGCCACTAACTTACCGCCAAGTCTCAGCAGTTCAAGATATGACAGCGGTTGTGAACCTAAATAGCAGACAGGTAATTCGTCGCCTTTAAGTGCTGCACGATATTTACCCGGTTCACCTTGAACTGGCTTCATATCAAGTATCTCGCCTGCGATTATGAGACCGTTTGGATTCGGATTGACAATGCCACCACCGAACGCTAATCCTTCAGGAGCGTTGAACTCACCGAGGATTAACACAGTCGGTTCATCGGGCATACTAATTGGTGCGTCAACTGTCACAACAACGCTTGGGACATCTGTATAGTTGGCGTCATATCTACCAACATCACTTATGCCCTGAGCTGATCTGTCGCCAACTCCAAGACCACCGAGATTGGCGCTAAACTCAACGCTAATTCCTGAACCCGGTGTTTCTGGGATAACGACTCCATTAACTACTGACACTGTTAAGATTGGCGCCAGACTTGGATCAACATTTCCACTCCAGTCTTTGGCAACTGCTCTTAACTGATACTTGCCATCGGGTAGATTCGGAACCCATGTTGTCGCCCAGAGACCTGTCCAATCAAACAACTCATATATGCCTTCATTTCTGGCAAGAGGTGTCGGGAATAGGCTCTTCTGAACAACTGGCGGAATCGCAACCTTGTCAAGTTTGTCAGCTATTGTATCAAGTTTCTCAACTGGCACTGCCGATGCGATACCAATGTTTGTCCACTTCGTATCATTGGCGCCTCTATACTGGAATTGAACTTCTTGTATATCAGCTTGACATATAGTCGCTGCGTAGATTGTATCCATCCAGTATTTCTTTGGCCAGTTCAGGAAGTGCAGTTGTGCCGGATAGTAGCCAACTATGGACGCAACAGGTGGCGTTGTATCAATTACTGTTACAAGCACTGCTGGGGCATAGGACATATTGCCAAGCACATCATATACCTTGGCTCGGATCTCATACTTGCCCTCAAACAGCCCTGTTGTATCCCATACTAATGAATAGCTATCCTTTGGATCTGCATCCTTCACCGCAAGTCCAATGTCTGTCCAGTTGCTTAGACCTGTGTAATCATAAGGAGCATATTGATCGCTATCACCTGCTACTGACGGACCTCTCTGTAAGCTATTGACTCTGACCTGGAATTGGATATAGGCAACGCTTGTTAGAGAGTCAGCAGCAGTTGCACGGATTAGGACTTTGCCATCTTTCGGCAGTTCAGTATCGGTTGCCAATTGTCCTGCGCCAACATAAGTCAATGTTGTATCGCCATTGACATTGGTAATCTTGGCATCTGGAGCTGTATTATCAATAACTACTCTTTCCGCAATTACCTTATATGCGACATTTCCAGCCTCATCAACAACCTTAACTCTGATGTCGTAGTATCCGTTCAGGACCTGTGTTGCAACTGTATGCCATACCGTTGAGAACCTCTTTGTAGCTGCATCATAGACAACTACTTGCCTATTATTTCCGCCTTCGGTTGCTGTATTAAATCCGGTCGGATATGTAATATCTATTGGCACCCAGTAGTTTGCATCATCTTTTGTCGTATCACCGACATTAGGCACTGCACTGGGCTTATACTCAAATGTCAACGCAGGCACAAGGGCTGTATTCTGCGGATTGGCATCGGTTGGGATTCCCATATCAAGGTCCTTGAATCCTTTGCCGAATTCAACCCAAACATCAACTTCACCGCGACCTTCCAATGCTTCCTTCTGATCTGGATCAAGCACTGGATTCTGCGATGAAACAGGTCTGCGTGTCCAACCACCGACTGCCTGTCCACTCTTTGGTGATGAATCTGTCATACCATCAAAGATGTCATAAGCATTATGATCAATCTCTACTGTCAGTATATTAGATGGTGCAGACTTGTTATCACCAGTATTAGCAACCAATGTTATCTCATAGAGACCATCAGGAAGCGTGGTTGTATCCCACATTGCACTCCAAGTATTCAAGCCTGTATAATTGTATCCTAGATTCTTCCAGACCTTAATCCATTCAGGATCAGTGATCTGTGCTGTTGTATCCAGGGTTCGGCTAAACAACGCTTTAATATCTGTCCATGCGGTTGCGCCCTTAGCTCTATACCTGAATGTAGCGCTTACAGCATCATAGTCAGTAAGTCCCATTACGGATACTTTACCAGTAAGCTTCACTGGAGCCGGCTGCATTAGCTTCTCAGGTCCGATGAGTAACTCGTCATAGTTAATGCTACCCGGAGTTGAACCCGGAGTGTCTGGTATGCGGAATAATGCTACTATTGAAGCCATTGCAACTTTATCTACCACAACAAGTTCTATAATGTTGGACACTACCTTGTTGCCTATCTGATCATAGCCAACCGCTCTGAACTGATAGGTAGTTCCAAGCACTATATTGGTTGGGTTACCAGTTACGCCGTCCCAATTGCCTCTCGGATCTAATGTAACTGAATACGGCTGAGAACCTGCTGTTGGATGAGGAATGTCTTTCCAATCATAATCATGCTGTGCCTTGAATTGGAACACAACATTGCTCAAATCCTCAGCTGCCATCTTCGGATCAACTGCTAATACTAATGGTTCGCCTCTTTCCATTTCTTTATTGGTTATCGGCTTAAGCTCACCAGTAACAAGCAGTTGCGATGCAGTTAGCTGTATCGGCTTTACTGTGTTCTTAATCCAAATTTCAACAACATCGGGCATTACAACTTCTGCTGTGCCAACTGGGACACCAGTTGTATGGTTAATATCATCCGTTCCAGTTACGGTGATGAAGTATTTGCCATCTGGTAGAACAGGTCCACCGGTTACCCAGTTTGTGACCTGCCATTTTGGAATATTCGGATTTGGTAATCCGGGGTTACCAGGACCAGCAGGATTTCCATCTGGGTTATTTGGATCAAGATGTATCGCATCAGCTTCTGCGGTCTTCCACGCTGTATCAGCCCATGTCTGACCTGATGTCGGGAATGCAGGCATAGCTGCGTCATCTGGATATGGACCAGCGTATCTTAGCGTCACTCTACCATTAGCTCTTGTTTCTGCTGGTTTATATTTCTTATCTGCTTCAAGTGGCTTACCAGCAGTCCAGTTTGGTCTATACAATTCGTTCCACCATACTGTATCTGGATCATATATGTTCGGATATAGCATACCGAACGCCCAAGCAGATGCATCAGCAGGCCACGGCTGATCATTACTGATCATTATCGGTAGATATTTGCTCCAATCCGGGGCTGCAAATGTTCCAGGTGGCACCCAATCTACTTCGGTATCTCCCGCAAACACTGTCACAGTCTTTCCGACAACCATCTTGACCTCTGACGGCACCTTATACTTATCAACTTGTAGGACTCTTGTCTTCGGTGGATGATTATCAACCACTGTAACGAGAGCAGCTCTGTTGGTTCTGCTATAAATGTGGCTTGGGTTATCCCAATGTATTGTATCAGTTGGCATTCTATTTACAGAAACAGTGCCATCACTAAAGGATCCGATTGCCACTGTGCCTGTTCCAGCGATCTTAGCATCCCATGGACCTGTATTTGAGTCACCAGCAACTGCAATTACCCAGTAATCAGCTGTCTGTTCAATCAAGCTTTCGGTCTGTGGATCATCTATGACCAACCAATCAGGCAGTTTCCAGTGAACCATATATGGCTCATTGGTATCTGATGGTGTAATTGGGTCTTCTCCAAATTTACCATCTTTGTCATAGTCTTTACCAGGCACGGGGTCTTCGCCAAACAGACCATCAAGATCATCGTCTTTGGCATCAATTAGGATATACGGACCATTGACTCCGCCGTTTGGATATGCAGCGGTCTTTGGCGCAGCTTTTCTGCGAACTAAGAAGCTAACCTGTCCAACATCATCGCCATTCTTAGCGGTGTCCCAACCAGCAAGTTCAACAGGAACTGCTTGGATTGTCATAGTATCTACACCACGTTCAAAGATTTCACCAGAAGCAGGCAAAACAACCATCGCTCTTGGGTTATCAATCATAATGGGTTTCTCTTTTGTTGGATCTTTATCTTCTTCCCTACCAAGGTTATCAACAGCGTAAGCTCGCATCTTGGTGTTTCCATCGCCAACCAAAGTTGAGTCAATTGGAACTACCCATTCTGCAAAGAACTGTGACCTATCACCATTGGCGTCTGTGCCTAACCACTTGTTATTATTCGGAGTAGCACTTATCGGATTAGCAAGTGAAACGCCACCGTCTTTTGTGACATTAACCCATGTATTGCTTTCATTATCCCATGCCTCAACAATAACGGTCTTAATGTCATTGAAGAATCTAAATTTGGTTCTGTTTGGATCATCTGATGGATTAGGTGTTCCACCGAACCACCACTGACCAACTTGGTTCCTCTGTGTCCTGACGGTCACATAATGCCACTTCCATTCCAATGGCACCCACTTAGTTGGGTCAGTTGAATTGTTAAGAGCAACAATTGATGTCCTTGCTGGTGCAATATCATCAACGTTATTAACAATGAACTTTCCATAGCCCCAAGGACCTACATTGCCATGCGCATCAGTAAGTTGTGCGCGGACAAAGTAGATACCATCAGCGAGGTTATAGGTGTTGAGTATTTCTTCGTTGCCATTGTCACCTAAATCAGTTGATCTGTCACCTAATGCCCAGTAGTAATTATAGCCAATTATAGCACCATCACTGTCTCTTACAGGAATTCTGCGGATATCTTGCACTGCCTGTAATGGACGATGTGTAGCATCAGTTCTTGCACTGCTATTCCAAAGCTGATTCCAAGATGTAATATCGCTTGGATCGCCATCTTGGTTCAGGTCACGCGCCCAATCTATGACCATTCTTGCTGGTTCAGACAAGCTCGGGTCTCTATCAGTGCCAACTTGGCTACCATATTCCGGCTTCTGTGTCCTGATGAAGATAACAAGGCTTGTATCATTCCTTGCGCTCTCATCTTCAACGCCATCACCATCTGCGTCTTCATACCAAGTATTGAATACCTCGTATTTATCGGCGTTTGCACCTTCTAATGGTAGACGTTTCTTCAAGCCATAGTTTGCTGCGTTAAATTCATCAAATACTGGCACGCTCTCATACTTGCCCATAGTGTCGTAAGTATAATTGACCTGTGGTGCATGAGTATCAAAGAAGCTGAGTATCGGTGCAGCAGGCGGTGTTACATCTTTTTCTACTTTGACACGAGCCTTTGGACCAGGTGCAGGAATGGTAGCAGCTGTATCAGTTGAATTACCGGCCTTATCTGTTACGACAACAGCAATGGTATAGATTTCATTTGGCGCAGGCATATTCTTTGGTGTTGCCCATTCATAACGCCATATTTCTTCATCGCCATTTGTTGCGTATTTCGCACCATTAGCAATGTCAGCATAAGCATTTCCATAAGGCGGTGTAGGAACAATCGCATTGGTTGAAATATACTTGAATTTTACATTTCCAACACCAACGCCCGGGTCACGGACTTTAGCCCACAATTCTACTGGGTCTCCACCTTTGGAAATTATCGTTGGATCAGCTCCGCCTTCATAGCCTTTGCCACCGCTATATACTGCGATAACCTCTGGCGGATTTGCATCTGCGATTAGTTTCTGACCTTTGTCAAGTCTATTCGCGTTGCAAGCGTAATCCAATGCGAGGACCCTTATCCATAATTCACCATCTACACCATTCTTTAGACCAGGAATTAATTTACCAAGGCAATTAGCACCTGTAAATGTTCCAGTCCAAATATCATCTGTCTTATTATATGACAGTGTAGCAGGATCATCTAATTGACCATTGCCATTCGTATCAGTTGCTAAGATCACATCTTTCCACTGTGCTGATGAGCGATCAAAGTATTGTAGTATGGCTGATTTAGCCTCTACTTTGTCAACCGGCTCAGTTGCGTCAATCTTAGCTTTAATCTGGAACTTGTAGTAGTCATAATACTTATTGCCTTGTGCATCATACTTGAGTTCAGCATACCTAAAGATCCCTGTCGCTGGATCAATTACAGTCTCATAGCCATCAGTTGCACCTGATACTTCGTCACGGTTCATATCAATCGCCATACGAGTTATAGTGACAACTGGCTCGGTGTAATCAAGGACGACAACAACGCTATACGGTTCAGGTGTTGGATTGCCGTCTGCATCATAGCCGATCGCCTGTAATTCGTAACGTCCAGCCTCAAGTCTTGATGTATCCCATTGTATTACCTGCAACGAAACCGCTGTTGTTGGTCTTGAAACTGTCTTTATCTCTTTCCAGTTGACTTCGCCAACAGCACGATAGCTCAGTTTTATCGCTGAGACCGTTGATTTCGTCTTAATGCCTACATCAACAATACCTCTGCTGACCGCAAGATGTGAAGACAAGGCATTTTCCGCAGTTGCACAAAGCGGGCTCTTGATCTCTCTGATCTGAACAGCAGGACCTGTGACATCGTTCAGAACCATCACAGCGAGTATCGGGTCTGACTCATCTCTATTGCCGACTTCGTCCTCAGCAACTGCACGGACATAGATGTATTGATCTTTGTCCTTATTATATAGCTTAGAGAAGTCAACTTGCCATGTTACCTGCCATGAGCCATCAGCACTTGGTGCAAGCACTGGTGTGCTGTATTGTGTTGCAGGTATTGGATACCAATGTATATCTGACAATGTTTCCAGAGTCTTCAGTTCTCTTAATGTATATTCAAATGTGATGTTCTTAACACCATGGTTGATGTCTTCACCCGAACCTGGGTCAATTATACCATCAAGGTTAAGATCGCCATCGCTATTAGCCACGATGCGTGCTACTAATGTGACATTTGTATCTGTCGGTTGAACCTCAAATCCATCAGCACCATCAGTTATAGTCGTTCCGCCTCTTTGCACTGATGCGGTCAAGACCTTTGCCTTTGGAACTGTTCCATCAACCCAAACTTCTACTTGATTGGTCTGATCAACTTGAACGTTAAGTGCATCGTCAAACGGCACTGCACGCACATAATATTTGAAGTTCTGATCGGTATTTGGTGTCTGCCATGGCACCGACCATCCATCCGTTGCATCTACATCAAGTGCGATCTTCTTCAACCAGTTGTAGCCTAATGGGATCTGCTGATTATTAACATCCAGACCGACGATCTGTTTAATCATTTCGTTGACTTCATTGCTAACAACAGATCGGTCTGATGGGCTAATTCCATAAGTCCATACGCTTGTGGCTTCTGGTGTATTTCCACCTTTATGACCTCTTGATTCTCTGGATACCTCAAACAAGACACCATAGGTTTGAAGAGCATTGACGCCTTCTCCATCATGTAGAACAGCGGTTATCGGAGTAACGCTATTCGCCTTGACACGACCAGCAACTTTGATGTCAGCATTTGGATCAACAGCTGGCGGTGTGCGGTCAACTATTATAGTCTTGCTTACCGCTGCTTCTGATTTGTATCCAGCACTATCAACGACATCAACTCTGACTTCATAGCCACCATCGGCAAGTCCATCAAGCGGAACTCTTGTGTACCAGATCTCGTCATCAGCTACCGCGTTCTCTTTTGGAGTGCCAGGCACCCATATCTTAGAGATCATCGGCAGGTTGATAAAGAGATTCTTGGTCAGGATATATTCCATATTTGACTTCCACCATGATGTCATTCCATTAAGACCTTCATCAAACATAAGGTTCTTCGGATCAGGAATAACCCATGTATCACCGACGGTATCTACTACAAAGTAATAGTAGTATGTCTTTCCAGCTTCTAAGTCCGCGGTAACTGTCCAAATAGGTTCACCCTTGCTATTATAGCTAGCAACCATATTTAGACTACTGCTAAATGGCGGGTTTGGCGGAGTTACTGATGAGCCATTCCATAGCAATGACGGCATAACCGAAGGAGGTATGCCTGTGCCATCGTTATTATCTTTGACATAATAGAACAGCTTTACGCCCTCAAATCTGGATTTAATCTTTGCATTTTCCACATAAGTTGGCAGATACAGCCTTGCTGTGTTTTCGGACAACACAAATTGTGTCGGCACTTTTGCAGATGTAACTGTTCCATCAGCATTCTTCACATCAACTGAGTAACTCATCGTCTTCTTAAAGACTGGTGTATTATTCTTATCAAAGACTGTTAATGTTACTCCATTTGCTGGAATTTCGCCAATAGCTTTTCTCTGATTATAGACATAAAGGTCAAGTTTCTCACCAGATACCTTTAATGCCGATCTATTTGTTGTGCCATATTCATTTAGCTGATAGTCACCAGTCAAGTCTGCTGGGAACACAGCATTGCCAAAGTTATTGAGGTCAAGATTTACGACATCAACAAACTTAGGATCGTAGAATACAGAACCACCAATTCCTTGTGTATATTGATTGGATATATTTGATAGATAGCCACTGGCGAAATTAGAAATTCCAGTAAGTTCACCACCGATCCTATCAACTACTTTGGATAAATGATACATATCAAGAGCAAGACCGCCTAATCTCACCTTTGGACCAAGCATATCGTTGATTCTGATAACGATTTCGCCTTCCAAGCCTTCTTCGTTACCATTATCATCTTTCGCCATCGCCATAAGTGTGACATCTCTGTTGCCAGCGGAGGTTAAATTCATCTGCTGGACAAGTAATGCGGTATCTACTCTGAATGTAAATCTACTTGTATATTCAGTCTGACCATTTAGCCCACCACCTACATTAGACGGTGTTCCAATGCCGACCATTGTCCATCCAGCATTAGCGGATTTTGCATACAATCTGACTTCTGTTATATCTCCCTGTGCTGGTTGTCCAGTTCCCCAAACACTGCCAGGAAGTTTCTTTTCTGGATCAGCATTGACGATCGCCTCTATTAATATGTCATCGCCTTCCATAACTTGTGCATCAATCGGGTTGGCAATGGCATTGGGATCAACGCCAGCTTCAGGTGTCCATGCGAATGTTGTCTCATCAACTCTTATGATTGATGCCTTTGGAACGATATTGTCAACCCAATAATTTGTATCATAGCCATCGTCCCTTGGACCAAGTGCATATTCAACTCCACCTGCTGAATCGCTAGCTGGTTGGACGAAGATTCCTGACTTGTCGCCAACAAACATAAACGGCGCACCCGACTTCCAGTCAATACCTCTGAGGTAATCTTCTGGGGCAGTTGTAGCACTAAATCTTCCATCAACGCCGACTATGCCCTTAATGACTCTATCATCATAGGCAGTGGCTGTTCCGACGCTTGCATTGCCTGGATTGCCATAAGCGTCTGGCAAGTCTTTCGCTATGACTCTGAATTCATATTCAGTTCCGTTAGTCCACGGGAACTTACCAAGGTCTAATATGCTTGGGAGATTATCAAGCGACCATGTCGCAACAACGATCCTTTGAGTCTTTGTAATCGGCTTCGGATCAGCAGGACTTGATAGGTCTCGGTCATCTACTCTACCGATATAGTCAATTAGTGTTCCGACCCAACTGAGGCTATTTGCGAGTCCTCTATCATCATTTGGCGCTCCATCAGCTTTCATAAGACCAGTTCCAGAATCATAGACATAAGTGCTCATATAATCCGGATCATAGTCATAGCCTAATGTCATCCATTGTCCGCCAAGTGTGCGATACTGGAATTCCACGCCACCTGCTGTATCGGTGAATGTCTTGGTATAATCAAGTCCACCGAAGATTGACACTGTCTTCGCTTGCAGGTCATAAGTTACCCAGTTATTTTCTCCCGGTTCGTCAACAACACCGTTTCCATTGTTATCAACACCGTCATTATGGCGGATAATCAAGTCATCTGGGCTACCATTGGTCAATGCGCTCCATGAGTCAAGCGTTCTCTCATTAGCAGCGATACCATCGGTATTTTTGACAATATTTACATAACCATACGGAGCTTGATGGTCAACTATTATCTTGACAAACTCACCATCAGTGAGATATTTCTCGCTTCCAGATGTAATGTAAGTAGCCTCATCAGTTTGTCCGTCAAAGTCATTGTTGAACCCATCAATTAAGCTTGCACCCTGCGGGAATGTTGCGGGGCTTCTTGTCCATGGCAAGCTTGAATAATTGAAGTTCACGCCATAATTCTGGACATCAACGACTATTGGGACGATCTCATACTGGAATTCATCTTTAAGTCCGCTTACATCCCAAATTAACTTGGTCTCAAACCATTTATTATCTACATCCGCACCTTGGGCAATCATTGTTGTTCCGCCGGTAGTATTTGCACGCACCCATTTATTGACTTCGGCTGCTAATCTATCACTACCATCTGGGTCTCTATAATCATTATCAACAACTCCGTCCCAGTCGTTATCTATACCATCGGTTCTGCTATTTAGAACCTTGCCGTTATCAGGCAAACCATCGTAGTTGTAGTCCTGACCACCTGGATACAGGCTGTCATCATATCTGAACCAGAGTTCTACCTTAGCACTGCTAATTGGACGAGGCCATGTGCGGACAACCACTTCAACGGTATTGCCAGTTGTTCTCATCAATGAATCTTTGAAGACGTCAAGCGTCTTGCCATTGACTGACATAATCTTTGTAAGGATGTTGGTTATACGCACCGTTCCAGTATATTCGGGACCCCAGTTACCAGCGTTGTTGACTACATCGTTTCTATCCTGTGCCATTGCACGGAGATCAAATGCGCTGAAGTTTGACGGCGGTAGATCCCAAAGTGATGACGCTGGCCAAGTAACTCCGATAGGAGCATAGATTATCGGTTCAGCAATTCCGTTTGGATCTGGACCTGACTTAGCTGGATTAAGCACACCATAAGAACTCATTGTGCCATTTGAGTAGGAGAACATACTATCGCCATCTGTATCTATCCAGATGAAGTCTCCGATGCTCAATCCATTTATACCATCAATATCAGCCCATTTCACAACAGGATTGACCTTGCCAGTGCATTCCCATGCTTGTGCAAGACCTGCCATATCCTCAAATCTTGAACCTGGAGCCTCATCTGGCGGTATAGTTCCACCTAAAACCACTCTTTCTTGAATAGTTCTTGGATTGTTGTTATACTTTGCTTTATTTCCACCTGGAGCTTGAACGTCTTCCCAAACCGCTTCACCAACATCATATTTACCGTTGCCATTAGCATCATAGTAGTAGTAACCATAGTAATATGGTGCGCTAAATCCCGATCTAACAGCTGGTCCTAAATCGGTAAACTTATCAGATGCCCCAGTAGTAAAGTTAAATGGTGGTTGACTATAGCTAACTGCAACAGAGGCAATTTCAACCCATGTTGGAGTTGTGCCAGGCACTGATGGAATACCAGTTCCTTGACCTGGTGGATTGATAATCCAATATGGTTCACCCGGATCAAACTGGTTGTTACCATTAAGATCAAGATACTGGAATGTATATGTGCCTTCGCCTGTCCTTGTTTCTGGCGGAATAGCTGGTGCCAAGCTATAATATAGTTTAACAAGCTGAACACCACCATTGCATGATGATCCGACCGCGACGGTCAGTTTTCCATTCCCACCAGCATCACGCCATAGCCTTGTGCCGTTGTGTGTCACATCTGGATCCTCAATATAGGAGAAAGGTCCTTCACGATCAACATCAACGATCTTGAGATAGGAAATAGACACTGTTGGGTTAGTCTGAATATCAAACTTACGAGCTCTTAGATGGGCATTTGTATCATATATATTTGCTGACTTGTTACCAACTTGGTCAGTTGCAACAAGCAATACTTCATATTTTGCAGATGGAATATTTGTAACATCCCAAGAGATCATAAACGGTGCTTCTGTATCCTCGGCGCCTTTTATCCAGTTCGTCGTTCCATCTGAGTTGTAGCTATCCTTATAATACAGCTTGTAATACAATGCAACACTTGCGATACCAGACATTCTATGATCAGATGGTCCGTTTTCTTGGTCAACTAAGAACGGGATAAAGTTAAGTGTTCCACCGGTCACTCTGATCTCTTTATCAATCGTCTTTGGATCATAAGCGACTATATCCTTAGTTACTCCGTCACGGACGACCTCAATACGTTCAGCAACACATGTTGGGTCTCTCATTTCCTCAAACTTCAGGGCAACATAAGGAACATAATTGCCTTCATCTACATATTTGTCAAGCGCTGCACTTCCGCTCCACGCCAAAGCACGGACATAGACGATCTGAGCAACTGATGAATTGATCAAATTTGGATCAGTGATCGCCCAATCAATTGACCAGCCATCGCCACCATCGGTATCGATGCCTATATCAGTCCAACCTGTGTCCTGTTTTGGATTTGTCGGTGCGCTGAGAGGATTAATCTTATACTGGAATTTAACCTGTGGCACACTTCCAGATACAGTTACTGCTTTTAGCCTGACAATTAGTTTATCACTGCTATTGCCATAGTTATTATCAATCCAAACATCGGCATTCTTGCCAGACCTTCCGATATACTTGGAGATTATCGGATTAGTAGTATCTGTGCTTGTAAAGTTGCTGATCTTAGCTCTGACCGCAGCAGTTCCAGTGACGTTATATGAAACCTCTAAACCTTCGTTCACATAACCTTTATCGTCATAGACAATAGCTCTGACAAAATATTTTCCACTGACAACATCTCTGAGATCCCATGTTGCATACCAAGATGAAACGGTCATCGCTATTTGAACGCCATGACCATCAGCATACACGGTATCAGATGGTGCAACGTCATCAAATGTTACCCAAGTGGTAGTTCCATCTTTTCTTGCTTGGAATACAACCCTTGAAATACTGGATATATCCGTATCTTTATTATATGTATTGGCAATAATAACCTTCTTACCATTAGCATCAGGTGTGAATGATGAGCCATTGATAGGATCAACAACAAATGCTGCATACTTGCCTTTTCCAACTACTACATGTGCGATTGGTGCAAGCTGTGGATCAACGTTCCCGCTAATATCCTCTGCGATACAACGGATATTTGCACGTTTGCTAACGTTGCCGGTGACATAGGTTGTAGTATCCCACTTGGACACTGCAATCAAACTACCGCCAGGAAGGATCGTGAGGTCAACAGTGCCTGGAATATCCTTCCAATCTGCGGTTGAACCATCTGGATAAACCTCAGCATACTGGAAGACTGCTTTCTTTACGTCATTATCAGCAGGATTAGCTGGGTCTATAAGTTTCGCTTTGAGCAAAACATCTTTAGCCACAGGAACTAATGCACCATCGGAGAGATCATCATCTCCACCAGCACTATAGACGGACATAATAGGCGGTGTTGCATCTGTTATTGCAATGGTGATGTCTGGATCGTTAGAAGCAACAAGGTCTGATGCATACACCACAGGGTCATAGTAGGAGAATAGCTGTGGATCAAGTGTAAGCGATGTGCCAACCACCTTATATTTTCCAAGCTTTCCTAACTTCTGTCCGCTTGCACGTATATACAACGGGTCTCCTGCTTTATATCCGCCATACGCAGTCAATTCAGCATTTATCTGGGAGATAATTGGCTTCCATGTCGCTTTAAATGGGGCAGTCTCGTCAGGATTCGGGATAGCATAGTTGCCATTAATAGTCACCCAATCCCTCTTATTATTTGAATACTGCAATGTGACAGCATTCACTGTCCCAGTAGTAGTAGAGACAAGGAGATATTCCTTATTTTCTGGGATGCTCGGCGCAGTTATAGGGGCGCCTGCGGTTGTCTGCAATGACGCTTTAGCCGTGCCTGTCGGTGCAGTGATGCCCTTTCCAGATACATTGAACACAATGTATAATGGTGCAGAAGCATCTATATTAGATGCACCAGCTTTATCAATGGCAACAGCCTTGATAACATAAGGCTTACCCGGCTGGAGTTTCAGCGTCCTGACGAGGCGAACAGGATCAAAGACAAATTCAGAGAACTTCAATCCCGGCTTGACCCTGACGACATAAGCATCTTCATCCATGACCCCATCTTCGTCTTCATCTCTGCTTGGATCATAGACTTCTGTGCTGTTGCCATTAGCGTCAACGTCCTCTGCATCAGTAAGCCCATCGGCATCATTATCAACGCCATCATTGCCGGGCTTCGTCATCGCATTGAGGACTTCCTTGTCGCTGAAGTCTCCTTCATTATCACCGTCGTCGTTTCCATTGTAGCCGTCGTGATAGTTGCTCTGTTTGGAAACACCTGGTCTGCCCTCATCGGTGACATTGCCAGCGAAGTCAATGATGCCCTTATCCACATCTCCCTTGATAGTCCCCTTCATAGGAACAAATGGTCCTGTGATGCTATCGGAGATCATGAACTTGATCAGGTCAACATCATCATCGCTTGGCGTATTAACTATCATCTTGATAAGGTTAAGTTCATTTCCGCTTACCTCATAGATGAAGTTGCCACCGAACTGAGTATTTGTCAGAAGGTTCGGAGTTGCTGTTGCCATATTAAGTGCAGTTGGCACATAGTCAGGCGGTTCATAACCTGCTTTTGGTGGAACCACAGCAGCACCATTGACAACACTCGCATCAGGACCCACAGTGCTTACATTCATCTGAAGCGATGAGATGACAGACACTGTCGGGGCAGAACCATCTATCGCCAATTTCCAAGGCTTATCCCACATAGAGACAATCCTATAGCCATCAGACCATTGCGGGAATAAAGCCGGATCAGGATAGCTGGCAATCGGTCCCAGATTGGGATAAATCTGCTCGTCACCATCGGGATTGTCAAGATTGACTGGGTATCTTTCGCCATTGACGAAATCGTCACTACGACCATTCGGACCTATCCATTGTGCAATAGGAACCTCAACCCATTTCTTGTCTGTGGTATTGTAGATTTCTCGCCATGCACTATAACGCTTGACATTACCTACGCTATCCTTAATATAGAAACGGAATGGTCCAGTCACCAATCCTCTATCAGTTGCACCACGGAATTTATCAGTGACTTGGAAAGTGAATTGGAAGAGGAACGGCTCATAGAACCCGTTGGACGTGCTATCCTCGTTATCCTTATATTCACCCTCGCCATCAAAGTCATCATCTAATCCGTTTGTCCCAAGATTGGTAACAGTCCCTAAAATAACACCGGGAACTTCTGCTTCATCTGGGATGCCATTCAAATTCGCATCCGTAGCAGAAATCTTGGCAGGGTCAAGAAGTCCAGACAGGTCTCCTATTATAGTCAGATTATCAACTCTCATATCTTCAAGAGTATCTCCGGGGAGGACCCATCCGACGAAGTCGCCGACATTGCGGAGTTCTTTTATACTTAGATCATGAGGATCAATCTGGACCCATACCTTGACAGTGTCACCTTTCTTATACACATAGCTGACACTGTCCGCTTCCGCTGGATCAATCTGACCATTGCCATTCACGTCATTCCAAAGAGCTTTGGGAGGATTATCAAACGGATTGACCACAGCAAAGTCAAAATTCGGAGCAGTGCCATCATAGTTAATTAGGTCCGCATCAATTTCGTCGTCCTGATCTGCATTATTGATCGGGTATGTCCCACCGTTATTTGGCGGACTGCTTTGAGGCGGATTCAGCGCAACTCCTCTTTCATCAGTTTGCCAAGCTGCGATATGAAGATCACTGAAACTTAAACCGAAAGCAGCAAAAATAGTATCAATTTTAGTGATGTCCCACACTGCTGGGAAATCTATTGCATAAACAGTGACCTTCTTAAATCCAGGAGATTTTGTGTTGTTCTGCGATATATAATATCTAATATTATAATCTTCGTCATCTTGCTCAATGATCAACCTGCCCTGATTTACCGCAGTTTTAACAGCAGATGCAAGAGCCTTTAAGCGAGCCCACTTTTGTGAAGGCGTTCCAGCAGCATAAAGAGAACCACCTGTATAATTGAATTCACTATCAAGATCAGAAAAATCAGGCAATAAAGTTAGCATCCTGATCTCTTTTCCGCTTATCGCTGGATTCCCTGGATCGAATGTTTCCATCTCAATCCTAAACTCAAGCATATCACCGGGCTTAACCACATCCTCAAGATTAACGTTTAATCTGACATCGTTAAATCTCGGTGTCTGAATCCAATAATCAATTGTGCCTTGAGGAGTAGGAACAGCAGTATCCCTGAATCGGAACTTGGCTTTATAGAACATACCGTTAGTTTGACCTGCTGGCGGAGCAACATTAAAGATATTAAGCGGGATAACAAACGTAACCCTGTATTCACCATCCATATTTGCGATAATATGGTTATCCCCGCCGATGTTCTTTACAGTTGTTCCTTCAAGACCATCCAATTCATTACCACCGCTGGCAAAGCTGGCTGTGCTTTTAATATCAAGCCAGGTTCCATCCTGCTTCTGAATCTGCAGAACACCAACGTCGCCTTTCTCTACGTTACAATCACCTTGCAAAAGGACACGAACGCCCCTTAAACTATATTCGTCGCCAGTATCCTTGCCATTAAAATCATAGGCTTCAATACTGTCTATTTGAGCATACGTGCTTATAACACCACCAAATATAAGCGTTAAAACAACCAAACCTAATAACCAGATGTTTCTAATACTCATTTTTCCACTCCTCCCAAAAGGGCTAAATGATTCTGAAACCTTACTCTTTGAAGAAACTTGTTGTTTACTCAATTCTTTTTCTCCTTCTGAAGAAAACTTACCAGAAGCTTTGAATCACTTTAAATCAAAGCTTCATAATTACTTAATGCCTTAACAATAACCTTAATATTTTAAATCCCTTAAACGAACGATCAATCTTGCCGTTCGTCACAATATTTTTTCCTAATCCAGAAGCACAATTTGCATAAACGGTTTTTCCATAAACCAGATTTATGCGGGAAAGATTATAAGATATGATGAATAATATAATTGCAGAAAAAATGTAAAGAAAATGGATATTCTGTAAGATAATTTTTGAAGAACTATAAAAAACTTGGGTCATTATATTTTTCCTCTAATTAAAGATTAAAAAAGAAAAACGCAATGATAGTATTATATTCAGAATGAACGGAGTTTATTATAAATGAATATTAATTCCATGTCAACTGTTTTTTTTTAGGTTAAAAAGTGACAAAAATTAGTCACTTGAATAAATTTTTTTCAAATAAAAATTCAATGATAATTAAAGAACTGGTAATTCTGAGATGCTATCCGAAACCAGTATTTATCAAAGTTTGAATTAAATGTTTATATGAAAATGCTCATTAAGTAAAGCAATGTGTCACCTATGAAAAAGTTTGTCATCAATTTGTCATTCCTGCGGAAGCAGGAATCCATTCCTAGCGATTACCCAATTAACTTTTCAAACTCCATCAAAGAAAAAAATAAGAAAAACCCTTTTTCAAAAAAGAATAAAAAATCGGAAAAGCCTTAAAATTATCCACTTGAAAAAGAAGAATTCCCAAAAATCCCCCGGAAACTAAAAAAGTCTTTCTTGAGATTTCTCTATTTTATCAAAATGACATCTAAATGTCACCCTGAACGAAGTGAAGGGTCTCTAATAATTAGAAAAGAAAAATTACAAAAAAGCCTCCCTTTGGAAAAGAAGAACCCCAAAAAGTCTCCCTTTGGAAAAGGGAGATTTAGAGGGATTTTATAACCAGAAAAGTTGAATTTATATCACGATCTACTTCATAACGATCATTTTTCTTATAGCCGAGAAGTCCCCAGCTTGTATTCTGTAGAAATAAACACCACTTGCAGCAGGGATGCCGAATTGATCTTTTCCGTCCCAATATGCCGCTTTGTCTGGCGTCGCATATATGCCAGCTTTCTTATGTCCGATGTTCAATTCCCTTACAAGCCTGCCAACGCTATCATAGATGCTGATCTTGACTTCACCATCATTTTTCAGAGCAAATGGAATCCATGTCTCTGGGTTAAACGGGTTAGGATAATTCTGCATTAGGACATCAGCTTCAGCAGACTCTTTCTTCTCCTCAAATATCGCCTCTATAGTATGATCAGCTACTATGACTCTGAATTGATATGAAAGCAATGGACCCATTGAACGACCGTCAACCTTTACATCTACAAGCTTTGCATTATCATTTGGCTTCATAGTGAAAATTTTCATACCTGCATGGTTAACTTTTATCTCACCAGACGGAGTTATCGTTCCAGGACCGGTCGCTGTTGCAGTTATCGTATATGTGCTTACGCCAAAGGTCACAGAGATCGTATGATTTGCAGTTACATTAGTAAATGTGTATGAATTAGCTGCGCCAACAGAAACTCCATCAACCAAAATATCAGTAACTTTGAATCCAGTCATAGGGGTCATAGTAAATGTTTGGTTAGCACCATGATTGACGGTTACTGTTCCAGATGGAGATATGCTTCCATTAACTCCTGCACTCGCTGTTATCTTATATGTATCAATAGCGAAAGTTACAGAAATTGTATGATTTGCATCAACATTTGTGAATTTATAACTTGACACTGCACCGACAGATTTACCATCAACTTTTACATCTGCGATATGATAATTTTCATTAGCAGTGATCGTATATTCTTGTTCTCCGCCATAGTTTAAAGTCACTTCGCCAACAGGGGAGATCGTCCCATTATCACCTGCGGTTGCAGTGATCTTATATGTATTTATCTCAAACGTCGCTGAGATCGTATGATTTTCTGTCACATTTGTAAATTCATACGACCCCACGGCACCAACAGAAACCCCATCAACAACTACGTCAGCGATATGATAACCTGTATTTGGTGTTATTGTGAATTTCTGGCTTCCACCATGGTTAACTGATACATCACCTAATGGGGATATGCTTCCATTAGCTCCTGCCGATGACGTTATCTTATAGCTCTTTATAGAGAACTCCACTGATATTGCATGGTTTCTTGTAACATTGCTGAATGTGTAAGTATCTGTTATCCCTTCCGTAATGACACCATCAATCTTCACCATTGAAGCGAAATATCCCGGGTCCGGAGTTATAGCATAAGTCACACTTTGACCATGATTTACTTTTGTCTCACCTAATGGCGTTATGGTTCCCTTACCAACAGAAGAGGATCTAAGTATATAAACATTTAACGCAAACACCGCATTAATTGTTCTATTAGCTCTCACATTCGCAAATGTGTATGAGTTCATAATACCGACTGAGTTTCCATCAACGATCAAATCTTGAAGATAGCTTCCCTCAGCGGGAGTTATTGTATATGTCTGCACCCCGCCAAAGTTGACAGTGGTATCACCAGCTGGAGTAATCGTTCCAGAACCGTTGCCACTGATAGTAGCAGTTATCTTGAATGTCTTTATAGTAAAGGTTGCCGAGATCGTATGCAGAGCAGTAACATTTGTAAATGTATAAGTCGCCACTTTTCCAACTGAAACGCCATCAACTTTGACATCTGCTATTTCATAACCTTCCGCAGGGGTTATCGCAAAAGTCTGGTTAGAACCGTGATTAACCTTTACAACACCTAACGGTGATATGCTTCCACCAGTGCCGACACTTGAAGTGATATTATATGTGTTAATAGCGAACGTCGCCTCTATTGTTCGGTTAGCTGTAACATTTGTGATCGTATGTGAGGAAACAGCGCCAACTGATGCGCCATCAACCTTAACATCAGCTATGCTATATCCAACACTTGGAGTAATAGTAAATGATTGACTTCCGCCGTGCAAAACCTGAACCTGACCAGAGGGAGTGATCGTTCCACCAACACCAGCATTAGCGGTCACTGTATATGTCTTAATAACAAATACCGCCTCTATTGTCTGATTGGACTTAACATTATTAAATGTGTATTCCGATACCGCGCCAACTGATGTGCCATTTATTTTTACTTCTGCTATTTGGTATCCGACGTTAGGATTTATAGTGAATTTTTTGCTTCCACCTTCTATAACTTGAACCGTGCCAAATGGGGAGATCGTCCCACCTAAACCAGCAGTTGCCAATATATTGTATATCGGGGCAAAAGTTGCCGATATTGTATGGTCTCCTGTAACATTGGAGAAGGCATAAGAATTTACAGCACCTACCGAGACGTTATCAACTACGACATCAAGGATAGCATACCCTGCATCAGCTGATATTAAGAATGCCTGATTTGATCCGTAATTCACTTGAACCTGACCAGAAGGCGTAATCTTTCCATTTGCCCCTGCGGTCGCAGTTATTGTAAGCTTTGTCGGCTCAAAAGTCACATTTATTGTGTGATTACTTCTGATGTCTGTTATCTTATATTTGTTATCAGTAGGAGTGACAACTTGTCCATCAACGGTAACCTGACTGACCAAATATCCTGTTGCGGGAATAAACGTAAATTCAGCATCTTCTCCATACTCTTTCAATACCGTTCCAGATGGAGATATAGCACCATTTGAGCCTGCGGTAGCAGTTATAACATATCTTGTTGTCTCAAAAGAAACATTGATCTCATAATTTTTACTGACGCTGGAAAGAGTATATTTATATCTCTTAGATGGATCTGACGGAAGTGAGACATCAGTTCTTGAGCCATCTTGATCCGTTATCCTTATCTTTTTTATAGAATATGCCCTATCTGGTGTTATTGAAAAAGTCTGATCTTTGCCGGGCAACACATGCACATAATCTCTTGGAGTTATTTTACCATTTTTACCAGCAACAGCATTTATTATAAAAACCTTATATCTAGCTACAACAGCATCAGCAGTTGTTTTAGTTACCACTAAACCATTGCTACCACATGCGACATAGGCATAACCACCGCTGATGAAAGAATCAAGAGCGGTAGGAATTGAGGTATACTCGTCTCTGACTCCATCAGCTACCCTGATCCTCAAAAAGTGACCAGTAGAAGTGGCAATGTAGGCATAGCCGCCAGAGACAAAAATCCTTTTTATAATCTTAAAACTAGAACCAGTGCTTTCTACTAATACATTATCTTTATAAAGTCTATCCTCATCACCATGATATACACTACCAGCAAAGACAGCATTCGCATCCGTAGCAGGATATAAATCAGAAACAGCACCAGTTCCATCATCTATCTTACGAACTTTAGTCTTAATAGTATAATAGATATTAGATCCCTCTTTAGAAACGTCAGTTATTTTATCATTTAAATTATAAGCTTGGTCAATAGCAGGATTCGCTGGGTCTGAGACATCTATCCTACCTAACCCATAATTTGTAGCGACATAAGCGAAATTGTCATTCCCACCGGATTGAGATACCGCAACCGCAGTCGCAGTAAGATCAGACGGGGTAGGCAAAGGAGCAGACAAAGAATACTTTCCAACTCTGACGAGCGGATTAACAAGACTGTCATAACGATTTATTATATATAAACCATCAGTAGCAGCAACATATACATAATTAGAAGTTACGAAAACTCCATTAGCATCTGAGTCCAACGCACAAGAAGCTAATTTAGTCATAGGGACAGTAGGAGTTGGCGGATCGGGGATCACCGCATCCAAAACTATTAACTCTCTACCTATGCATACATAAGCATAATTTCCATCAACCCATACATCGCGAACATCACCTTTGACAACAACAGCCATAACGGACAGAGATGAAAGAATAAAAAGAAGCACAATACAAAGCACTAATTGAATCCTACCGCTCATCTGAGTATCTCCTTTCGCATAAGGATAGCATTAAAAGAAAAAAACTTTATATAGAAACTTGCACTTAAGACTTACACGAAAAGCCTTATAAAGAAAGCCCTGTAAGTCGTTCAAATTATTGCTTTCTATAAAAACTAATAAAGATAATTTCAATAGACATACCTATATTGTTCTGCTTAAAATAAGCAGTGTCCATTATAACATAGCTAATATGCTGTGTCAAGAATATTTTAATGTCAAAATTTTGACTATATATAAAAAATAATAGAATAGTGCATAATAAATGCGAATTAGATTGACAAATGAACTATCTTATAACAATAATTAAAACTATTTGCCAAATTTTTGCCACACCATATCAGAAATCTGAGACCAAAAATAAAAAATTGGGACGAAAAAAATCGCCCCAGCTTAAAATAAATTAACTTTTTTATCTCAACTGATTATCTTGCTACGATCATCTTTTTTGTAGCAGTAAAATTACCAACTTTAATGTTATAGAAATACAAACCGCTGGAAACTTGCTCGCCATTTTCATTCCTGCCGTCCCAGTATGCAGAATTATACTTAGAGGTGTAAACACCAGGATTTCTATATCCAAGATCAAGTGTCCTTATAAGCTGTCCCTTTACATTGTAAATGCTAATGACAACATTGCCACTTTCAGCAAGCTTAAAAGGTATCCATGCCTCTGGGTTCATTGGATTCGGATAACTATCACCTAATTCATTAGCTAATGGCTGTGCAGACGGAGACCCTTTTGCACCGCCTAAGACATAGACTATGTCCAATATATCAACAACACCGTCACCATTAGCATCAGCGTCAACGCCATTATCCGCTTGGATCGCTATAAAATCATTTATATCAATAACACCGTCGCCGTTTTTGTCCCAGATACCCATATCTTTCTTGCCTTTTAGCATTGTGACAATATCAAGGATGTCAACAACGCCGTCTTTGTTGGCATCATAAAGCAAGAATTCATAAACCTTTAACTTTGCTCCCTGCAAAATAGGATTTAATGCTTCACCTGATACACTTACAAATAATGGATTGTCAAAATTGATCTCTGTTTCGCCAAATCCAATAGCCTCAAAAGTAACTGTCGCCAAAGTTCCAGCCCCAGAGACACCACCTGATCTTGTCTTATTAACTGATATTTTCGCTATGCCCTTATCATTATCAATAATTATCGGAAGCCATATATCAGCTTCTCCGATGTCTTTTGGTCTTGGTCTCCAATCAGCAAATGATGCACGCTCTATTTTTGATACCTTGAGAATTGAGGGATTAAATGTTAAATCAAAAGAAAATTGGCTAAGCCCTGTTACATTCTCAATATTAATATCTAAGTCAATAAGATCGCCCTTTATTACTGGGTCTCTTCTGATCTTTTGAACGATAGAAACTATCAAAACGCCTTCGGTTTTAAATCTTAATGATAAATCATCTTTCGGAGAACCATCAGCTACACCATTTTTATTACCATCTAAACCGACTCCACCGATCGATTTTGCTGTGCCAAATATCTTGACATTGAAAGTAGAATTATATCTTAACGGTTTAGTAGGAGTAAAAATCATAGTTTTATCAATCCAATTGAAAACACCAGAAATTACCTCGCCATTGGTATAAATAGCAGAAAAAGCCTTTTCAACAGACATTTTATCCATGTCTTGGTCAAAAGTAATATTAATTGACGATGTTACAGAAATTTGATCAACTTCTGGCGAAAAACCGATAACCTTAGGTGGAATAGCGACGACCTTAAAAGCTTTTATAAACTCAAACGGTTCACTCTTATTTCCAGCTTTATCAATATAAATTGCTCTGAGGTCATAATCTCCGATCGGATCAGAAGCTTTTGGGATAAAAACCGCTTTCCAACTTCCTAATGGTGAATCGCCAACATACTCAGCAGGTAAATTTGTCCAAGAACCATTAGTTGGTCTGCATTGGATCAAAGGTATAAGATCAGATTCCTCATCTTCTGCATCTAACGCATTAGAGATTATCTCAATTTTTTCACCTTTATTGACTTTTGAGGCAGAAGGATAAAGATCAGTAACAACTGGCGAGCCAATAATAACAGATGTAGCTAATTTTAAGCTCAGAATGTCAATTAGATTTTGATATGGTAATTCAGCCATGGAAGACGTATCAATTGAGAACTCAGCATCTGGAATATCCGTTATTAGATCAATCTGATCAAATGTCATAACCGTCACAGAACCGTCTTCTGTATCATAAATATCAACTTTATAAAGGTCCCAAGTTTTGTCAAGAACCCATAAATTTACTATCCAACCACTTTCAACTGATTCCAATTTGATAACATGAGCTGGTCCTCTGGGAGTAGGCTTTATCCCCTCATACTGATTATCAAGATCAGCTATACCAACAAGCAAACTATCAACTAAAAGCTTCAACTCATCAATAGATAAGGGTAATTCATCCAATCCTCCAAATGGTAGTTGTTCTAAAGCACTTTTAACGGAGTCTGCCACTGGTAAAACAGCATATATAGATTCGTCACTGGAAGACACTATCAATTTATCCTTGTCTCCTAAAAATTTAATATTGCCAAAACCGCTAGAAAGATCAACCAACAAAAGATAAGGATACCTAAAAGATATACTTCCATTAAGCCAAACAGCCACTTTAGAAATACCACTGATCAGAAGATTAATATCAGAAGGGATATCAGAAGACTCTTTCATATTGGAAACATCAAGTTTCGCAGCAACCCTAACTTTTATTACAGAATTTGGAGTTTCTCCGTTATTAACCATCACCTCATATTGTTCTATCAAGGCAAGATATTTTCCAATAAGTCCAGCTAATATTTCCATTGGAATATGTGACGAATCTAACGTTGGAGGAGGTGATATTAATTGCGAATGACTGATACCAGCTGATAATAATGTAAAACAAACCAAAAAGACTAACAATTTTGCCTTCATATACACATCTCCCTTCTTCTTATTTTTTTGATAACCCCTAATAAATAAACCCTTACTAAACCGCTTCTGACCTCATTATAACATACGCAAAGACTATTTGCAACAGATGTCACTGAAGCGGTCATGAGTTTGGACAAAAAAACTCCGACAAAAAAACTCCTATGAAATATAGCGATAATTTTAGCCTTCAAATTTCATTAAATCTTCCTTGATAACTCATCAATTGCAAGAAGGAGATCTGATGGATAAGTAGGACTGCTTGGGTCTAATGTTTTGCCATAGATACCTAATATCTCAATCTGAGCTTTCGCAGAGGCATAATCGCCCATGTTATAATATGACTGTGCCAATAATAGACGCAAACTGCCTGCTTTTACCTTGTCATGTGGAGATTGATAATCAAATTTGATCGTCAAGGCTTGTTTGGCGGATGCAATAGCCAATTCATAGTTACCAGATATAAAATAGACTCCTGCTAATCCGGCGTGTGCATCAACGTTTTGTGGGTCTTTGGAAACAGCTTTCTTGAAATTATCTATTGAATCACTGATCTTGCCAAGTTTAGCGTTTGACCAACCAATGCCATTATACGCTTCTGACATTTCTGGACTCTTAGCAAGGGCAGATTGAAATTTGATTATCGCTGACTCATAATTGCCAGCAGAATACTCAATCCAACCCTGCTCAACGATCATTTCCGCAGTTACTACTACCGATTCTTGTTCATCTCCACCGCAACTGATAAACGATACGGTGAGAAACAATAGACCGATAAAAACATAAAATCCTCTCATAATTACACCCTTAAAAGTTCTTTGCATCAGCAAGTTATATAGTATCCTTATAATAACATAAATCCTACAAACTTTTCAATATCATCTCTTAACAGCCATTTTCTTTACACCTTCAAAATTATTAGCTTTCAGATAATAGAAGTAAACTCCCGATGCCACAGGAAGCCCAAATTCATCTTTCCCATCCCAATAAATCGCCCTATTTTCAACGACATAGTAACCAGCAGATTTATAACCTACATCAATCTTTCTCACTAATTGCCCATTAGAATTATATATCTCAAGGCTGACATTAGAGCTTTCAGGCAATTCATAAGGGATATTTGTCCCTATAACAATAGGATTTGGATAGTTTTGTCCTAAGACAAACTTATCAGGCTTTGGGTCTGGCGGTGGTATATTAAATTCCCTCAATAATTCAGCTTTTCCCTCGTTATCATAAATGTCATAAGCCTTTACGGTAAAAAGAACATTGCCTTTATAGCCCCTTTGAAGTTTAAGCATACCAGTCCAAGTTCTTTCAGCAATCTTTTTCATCTCAAGCTTAATCGTCTCTTCTTCGCTCAGCTTAACAGAGACTTCTGGCAACGGGTCTTTTAACTCCTCATCAGTCCTGACATTTACATCAACATAGGCATCATATACGGGATTGACGACAGCAGTTAAAACGAATTCTGGAGGCTTATTATCCAAAAGGAAAGAATCTGACTCTTTTATTTCTGAGTTAATTGAACGGTCATTGGCTGTCAGACGCAATTTACAATCACTAACAGCGACGTTTGGCTCATTTGAGTAAGACTGCCATATAAGGCTTAAACTCTTCGCAGGATTTACTCCATTCAATACACCAGAAGTAGAAGCGGATTTCCATATTCCGCCTTTCAATCTATATTCCAATTTAAGATCGCATACATCATTATCTGGATCATCAAGATCAAATGTGATTTTAATATCCTTTGTATTCCCAGACACTTTAATATTGGTAATACTTGGTGCTGAATTCCCTATTTTCACTTCTACTGATTTTGATGGACCATCAACAATTCCATCACTTGGCGTGACTTCACATTTCCATACTTCGCCTTTTGCGGTCTTGCTAAAATGAACATCTCGTGACTTAAGGTCAGGTTGAGCCACTCCGTTTTTATACCATTGGTATCTATATACGACATTGTCACCATCAGGATCAGTGCTTCCAGAAGGCTCACATACAAGAGTATCAAGCGTGGTCGGATTTTCAGGGGTTATCTTGACAACCGTAGGAATAGTCGGTGGATCATTTACAGGATCAACTATTATTGTTATATCTTTCTTCTCTGTTTTTCCGCCATCAGCATCTATTACTATTAATGTAATATCATCTTTACCGTTTTTATCGTGAACTGGCGTAATCTCTAAAACTTTGCCACGCAGCATCCTCGCACTAAACAGATTATTGTCAACACTATTTTCGTCAAGGATCCACGTCAAATTTTTTCCATTCTCATAATCATTTCCAAAATCGGTCAGATCAAACTCTCTGACAGTATCCTCTGTTACACGAAGGTCATCAAGACTGGAACTTATAACAGGCAAGCTATTATTTACTGTCACCAATCTATATTTTTCAAGCCAATCGCTCTCTGCCTGTGAGGAATCAACGAACTTTGCCCTAAAATCATAATCGCCAAGGACAGCATTAGCATCGGGACTAAAATTAGCCTTCCATTGTGGATTTGGCGATTCTACATACTCCACATTTAAAGGAACCCACGGAGTATTCCCAATCTTATAGCTGATCTGACATTTCAACGCAGGACCCGCATCAGTTTCATCAACATCCTTGCCAATTGCAATTATACTTACAGTTCCACCTCTTGACACTTGGCTAACAACAGCAGAGATGTCAGAAGCAACAGGATTAGTATTACCTATGCTAACTATAGACGATGAAACAGGATTGCCAAAATCTATCCCGTCCCTTGGTGTAACAGTGCAATACCACCTATCACCTTTTACCGTAGCGGATGCAGGAACAACTTTCAAATTATGGAATTCCTGTTGATTGACGTTATTTTTATACCATATTATCTCTGTCCCGGATTCTGGATCGTTTTCTGTATCTGCATATTTATAGCTTACAATTAGATCATCAGTAGTCTTTGGATTTGCTGGCGATATAACCACATCGGTGACTTTTGGCTTGCCATTCCTTATCCTGAACTTGACGGAAGTCGTCAACTCGCTAAATGAAGTGCCATCGCTTGCCCTGACTGTATAATACCATTCTTCATTCCTCTTTGTTGCTGACGAAGGCAGTTTAGTAAAATTATCATAATCCGTTTGTAAAACACCGTTTCTATACCATCTGATCTCATTTTTAGCTTCTTTGTCGCCATCTGGATCATTGAATATATAGTCAGCAAGTATATCATCATCAGTAGTTGGTTCCTGAGGTTGTGGGATTACAGTCGTTATCTTTGGGATACTATTAGCGATCACAACAGGTGCGGATGATTGCTCCTCACCAAAGAGACTGCCGTTTTTCGGCTTAACAGAGAAATTCCATCTTTCCCCTTTTCTTGTTGCACTTGACGGCAAAATTTTCAGATCGTTATACTCAGATTGGGCAACTCCATTCTTATACCAAGTTATCAGGCTTCCCGACTCAGGAATACCATTTGGATCAATATAAGTATAATTAGCAACTAAATTATCAGTAGTCAACGGATTATCAGGTTTTATAAATAAATTATTCACTCTTGGTATCGGATTGCCAATCTCAACTTTGTTAGAAGTTTGAACTTCCCCAAAATCAGAATCATCTTTCGGTCTAACAGTAAAATACCAGACTTCCCTATCTGATAAATCCTTGCTTGGCACTTTCTTCAAGCCGTCATACTTAGACATCAATATATTATTTTTATACCATTTGATCTCAGTTCTGCCCTCAGGGCCACCGTCAGCATCAAAATAGTCATAGCTTGCAACAAGATCATCAGTCCTAAGCGGATAAGGTGGCGACAGAACAACATTAGTGGCTTTTGGCGGAGTATTGCCAATGATCACCGACCCTGATTGTTTAAGCTCGCCAAATTGTCTGCCATCTTTAGGTTCAACTGTGAAATACCAAACTTGCCTTCGCGCAGTAGCATCTGACGGCACTATAAGTTGATCGTTATATTTTGTTTGAATAACATTGTTTTTATACCAAGATATTTTAGAACCGCTCTCTGGATCGTTTTCTGGGTCCACATATACATAAGAAGCTATAAGATTATCTGTGGTAAGCGGATTAGATGGCGATATACTTAAAGAGCTGACCTGAGGCGGAAGGTTAGCTATATACACCTTGTTTGATTGCACAGGAAGACCAAAGTCAAATCCATCTTTAGGTCTCACTGTGAAATACCACTCTTCCCCTGAAACAAGAATGTTTCCCGGTATAGTTTTAAGATTATCGTAATCTTTCTGATAAGCACCATTCTTATACCATTCTATTTTTGTTCCTTGTTCGGAATCACCATCAGCATCTTGATAACGATAGCTTGCAACAAGTGATTGACCAATTTTCGGATAATCTGGCGATAATTTAACATCAATAGCGGTTGGCGGAGCGTTGACTATGGTAACACTTGATGACTGCTGCATTCCTCCATAATCTTTGCCATCAAATACCTTAATTGTATAATACCATCTGTCACCCTTTGTTGTCGCTGAACTTGGAAGCACTTTCCTATTATCATATATTACTTGATGAGCCCCATTTTTATACCATTTAATCTCTGGTTGTCCTTCTTTATCGCCGTCAGCATCCACAAAAGTATAACTTACCTGAAGATCATCTGAACTCTTTGGCAATTCTGGCAATATCCTAAGGCTTGATGCAGATGGCAAAGAGTTATTGTTAATAGTAAATTTATTTGAGACAACGGTATCACCTGTCAAACTTCCATCGTTAGGAGTTACCCTTATTCTATAATCATCGGATTTATTTCCGAGTTCATCAGTCCTAGAAACCCATGTAAACCTTAATCCCTTTGTTGGAGAAATTTTCGTAGTAGGCTCAAGTGTTGTTGCTTTAACCCAATTTACTGAAGCAGTTCCGCCTTGATACTCAATCATAATATCACAGTTGTCATTGTCAAGATCAATAAGATCAAACGTGATAGCTATATTGCCTGAATTACCAGAAACAGTGAGATTTTCTATCTTAGGGGCAGAATTTGATATAGTAACACTTGCAGAGGTCATCGGAATACCACGATCAAACCCATCACTCGGCGTCACAATCACATGCCATTTCTCTCCCTTAGCTATGGCAAGTGGCAAGACCTTATCTGCCTCAGAAGTGATAACCTTCTTAAATTTTGGCTCGCCGTTCCTATACCACTGGACCTCTGTTCCAGACTCTCTATCATCGTCAACATCGCGATAATCATATTTCACAGTCAGTTTTGCATCTGATCTGGGATTTGCTGGCAGAATTTCAACGCTTTTAAGGACTGGTGGAGAATTGGCTATCTTAACAACAGGTGATTTTACTGGATTGCCAAACCTTGCCCCATCCTTTGGTTTAACAATACAATACCATTCCTCACCTTTCAAGGTAGAGCTAGAAGGCAATATATTTTGACCAACACCTTTGAAATTTGATATTACGCCATTGCGATACCAAGTGAACTCCGTTCCCATATCCATTCCGCCATCTTCATCATAGAAATCATAAGTGACCACTAAATTATCAGAAGTAGTTGGATTAGGAGGATTTATCCTCAAATTAGACGCTATTGGTGGGATATTGTTATCAAGCTTGATAGGGGTTGATACTACTGGAATTCCCGAAGATGAACCATCATTTGGCGTTACCCTTATTCGGAAGATCACAGCTTCTCGGACATCTTGATCTTTGTTAGATTGCCATGTCAAAGTTATATGTCCCGGTAATAAACCTGTCAAAGGCTCTTTGATAGTGGCAGGAGTCCAATTACTAGCTAAACCGCCTTGATATTCAATAATTAAACTGCATGTATCGTTATTAGGATCAATCAGATCAAACGTTATTGGAACATCTCGGAATCCTTCCTCAGGGACAAAAAGATTAGTTATTGAGGGCGCAACGTTGCCAAGCTTTACACGATTAGACTCTACCAAAGCGCTCGGGTCTGTCCCATCAGTAGTCTTGATTGTAAAATACCATACCTGATCTTTAAGAGTTGCAGTTTTTGGAACAGTAAATTTATCGTTATATTCTGGCTTTAAATTTCCGTCCATATACCATCTTACCTGAGTGCCCGTCTCAGGATCGTTATCTGCGTCAAGATATACATAGGACGCTATAAGATCGTCCTCAGATGTCGCATTCGTCGGCTCTAACCTGACATTGATCAATTGGGGTGGAGTATTTTTGATTTTAACAGGTGCGGATTGGACTATAGGACCAAATTCCTTGCCATCGCTTGGCTCAACTGTGAAATACCATTCATCACCCTTAGCAGTGGCAGAACTCGGCAAAGTTTTCAAATCCCTATACTCAGATTGCTCAGTTTTATTCCTATACCATCTGATTTTACTTCCGACTTCTGGATCATTGTTTGGGTCTTGATAAACATAATTTGCAAAAAGGTCGTTTGAAGTATTGGGCGATTCAGGGGAGATTTTAACATCATTAGCAGTAGGCGAATCGTTGTTATCAAGGGCGAATATCTGAGAAAAACCTTCATCGCCTCTATCCATATCATCAAAAGGCGTTATACCGAAAACATAATCACCTTTTCCCGACGGCTCATTTTCTTTGGATAGCCAAGTGACCCTTAAACCATTCGCTGGACTTACATTAGTGATAATATATCTCTTATCTGGTGACGATGCTTCCCTTATTATTGCAGCTGTTGGCTCTGCTGGAATTCTGCGATACCAAGTTCTAAGCTCACATTTATCACCATCTTGATCAACGAGGTCAAAAGTTATACTTATATCACCTGTTGAACCAACCGCCTTTACATTTTGAATATAAGGCTTTTGATTTACTATTGTCACAGGAATAGATTCTGCAAGCTCCCCAGTCCCGCCTAATGCATCTTTTGGAATTATGGTAAATTTCCATCTTTCGCCCCTCTTTACATCAGAAGGTTGTAACGCATTTTTATTATTATGTTGTGGCTGAAGTATATACTGAGATGATTGCGGTTCGGCTTTATACCATCTGATCTCATGTGTGCCTTGTGGATCGTTCTCTGGATCGGAATAATCAAAAAGTGCTTTTACACCAGTAGTAGAAGTAGGTTGTAATGGCTGAAAACGAAGATTTCGGACACTTGGAGGAGCATTGTTAATCGTTATAATGCCTGAATTTCTCGGTTCGCCCTTTGTTTTCCCATCGTTTGGAGTGATAGAAAAAGCCCATTTTTCACCCCTAACGACAGTTACACCAAGTATTTTATTTTGCTCGCTTTGAATTACTATCAAATTCCCAAAAGGGACGTTATTTTTATACCATTGTAGTTCACTTCCCGACTCTAAGTCCCCATCTGGATCAAAGAAATCATACCCCGCTTTCAATTTATTCCCTGTAAAAGGCTCGTGATATGGGACAGGTTCTTGATTTGTGTTAGTATCTATCGTCCTTATCCTTAAATTTAACGCCTGAGGTGGATTATTAGATGCTGGAGGAGTATTATTAAGATTAACGGTTGTAGGAGCTGACCATTGACTATCAGAAGTCCCATCATTTGCTTTAATCTTGAATTGATAAGCACCTTGACCGCTTGGCTGATCTTGATATGCCTTCCAAGCAAGGCTTCTTGACCCGGGCAACACATTTGACACATCGCCGACAATTGTTGCACCTGACCATGATGTCCCATCTTTACTGTATAATGCTGTTATTGTGCAGGGATTATTCTCAGTATCCTGTAAAGTATATGCAACTTGGACATCGCCGTTCGGTCCAGATTGGATCGCAGAGTTTATGCTAACCGCAGGCGGTGTATTTGCAGGAGGACCGCCAGTTATCGCTAATGAAGTAACATTCCATACCGCCTGAAGATTTGCCGAAGTAAGTATTACTTCACCTAAATCTATGGCTTCAGTAGAACGAAGAGTAGCACTTATGGATTGTCCCGGTTGAATAGAAGATGGGGTAATTGATATAACAGCAAATT
>Ga0315298_1001446_pt1 | contig 43392 bp, 37 predicted proteins | sample WHS_1_MG_FD_203077 | JGI IMG/M metagenome (GOLD analysis project Ga0315298, IMG submission 203077) | Extremophilic microbial mat communities from Washburn Hot Springs, YNP, Wyoming, USA - WHS_1_MG | ecosystem: Environmental > Aquatic > Thermal springs > Hot (42-90C) | place: USA: Wyoming... | reverse complement strand
TCCCCGAGCTGACCGTGCTGGTTGCGACATTGGAACAACAGTTTGCAGAGTGGTCAAATGGTAGTCCCGCATTGGTCAAACTGTGTTCACCAGCATAGCATGCGCAATTACTTATGACGTTATGTATTGTAAGGCTGTCAAAGCCCGGCGCATGTGCAGGGCTGCGCCTCTGCCGACCGGGCTCGCGAAAACTACTCTTTATCCTTCGGCTCGTCAGACTGGCGCGATTCCTCAGCCTGCCGCGCTTCGTCTGCAGCATCAAAAGCGTGTTGCAGTGCCACAAGGTCTTCGCCGGGCTTGAGCTGATCGAGCAGCGCCTGTTCGGCCTTGAGCTGCTCAGGAGTATAATTGGCAGCCTTGATCGACAGCCCGATCCGCCGTTCGCTACGGTCAATCTTGATGACGCGCGCCGTGACTTCCTGGCCAACCGAGAGAACGTTCTTGATCTTGTCAACACGTTCTTCGCTGACCTGAGAGATGTGTACAAGACCGTCGATGTCATGCTGCAACCCGACAAACGCGCCGAAACTGGCCAGTTTGGTCACTTTGCCGGTCACAAGATCCCCGACACGATAATACTTGTCGATGTTCTCCCATGGGTCCTCGGTGAGTTGCTTGATGCCAAGGGAAATGCGCTGATTGATCTTGTCCACTTCGAGAACGACGGCCTCGACCTCGTCCCCTTTCTTCAGGACTTCGGATGGATGATTGATCTTGCGCGTCCACGAAAGGTCGGACACATGGATCATTCCGTCCAAGCCCTCCTCCAGTTCGAGGAATGCACCGTAACTGGTAAGATTCCGGATCTTGCCCTTGACCCGCGTACCCTTCGGGTACTTGACTTCCGCCTCTTCCCATGGATTCGGCGTAAGCTGCCGGACACCCAGCGAAATCTTTTGTTCTTCGCGGTTGATACCGAGAACGACGGCTTCGATTTCTTCGCCTTGCTTTAGCACATCGCTCGGTTTTGCAATGCGCTTCGTCCACGACAGTTCAGTGACGTGAACAAGACCTTCGACACCCGGTTCCAATTCGACAAATGCACCGTAAGGAACCAGATTGACCACCCGGCCTTTGACACGCGCTCCGACAGGGTATTTCTGTTCGATGCTGTCCCACGGATTGGGCATCTTCTGTTTCAGACCCAGACTGACCCGTTCCTTTTCGCGATTGATGTCGAGCACGACGACATCTATTTCCTGGCCGACCTTGAGCATTTCTGACGGATGGCTGATCCGCCCCCAGCTCATGTCGGTGATGTGCAACAGACCGTCCAAACCGTTCAGATCTATAAACGCGCCGAAATCGGTGATGTTCTTGACCGTGCCCTTCCGGATGTCGCCCGGCATCATTTCGGCCAACAGCTTCGTACGCCGCTCGTTGCGTTCCTGCTCGATGAGCTCGCGCCTCGAAAGCACAATGTTCTGTCGTTCCTGATTAATCTTTACCACCTTGAACCTGTAGGTGTTCCCCACGTAAACGGAAAGATTGCGCGGCGGCGTAATATCGACTTGTGAAGACGGAAGGAACGCCTCGACGCCTATGTTTACAAGAAGCCCGCCTTTGACAACCGCTTTGACTTTACCTTCGATGGTCCCGCCTTCGTTGCAAATGGTGAGAATACGCTGCCAGTTCTTCTTGAACTCGGCTTTCTCACGCGACAGAACAACCATCCCCTCGCTGTCCTCCAGCCGTTCTATGAGGACGTCCACGACATCCCCAACCTTGAGGTTTGGCAAATCCTCAAACTCGGTTATGGGGATCACTCCTTCGCTCTTATACCCGATATCCACCAGAACTTCTTTCGGGCGGATTTCGATAACAGTTCCAGGCACTATCTCGCCCACAGCAAAGCGCTTCTCGCTTTGCTTCAGGGCTTCTTCCATTGTCAGCATAAATGTTGGTTAATTCGCCTCGCGGCGTGGCGTTGTGGGAAGCCAGGTCCGGGAAACGCACCCGGCAAAGCCTCCGTTGCCCACCCCGACTGTCACGTCACCGGACACAGCGACACTTTCATCGGCCGGGTTACACGTTGCACAGGCAACGGAGATTGACGTCAGGTTAATTGTTAAACTACCACTTTTTCAGCCTCAACGGACAGCCGCACCCGCGACGTCCAGGCAAAGCGACACTCTAGCCGAGACAGAAAAAGATGCAAGCGCCTTTTTTACGCCCATGATTTCCATCTGTAAGCGATCGTTCGGTCGCGACTGCGCCGCGCTGCGGCATCTTGCGCCCAAACATGGTGACAGGCTCGATACTTGCCCGACCATGGTGACGGGCTCACCATTTGAGCAACCGGGCTTTTCACTTTTGGTGAACTTCGGCCACAGCCACACCACAGGGTGATCTGCGCCTGGATACCTCGCTGGGAGCTACCGCGTACATCCGGCCTGGGGGAATCGTAATCACAGCGATTGCCTTGCAGCCAGCTTTGTGATAACAACCATACAACCTGATAGTTATGGACTACCACGTCAACAGCCACGGAAATTACCTTGGAATGTTTTCAGTCGATGAGCTTCGTCGCCGCCGTGCCGCTGGTGAACTTTATGGCGATGCCCTTGTCCGGAGCGAGGGAATGACCGAATGGAAGCCGCTTGACGAGGTGTTGGAGGACACTGTCCGGCAACCGCAATGCAGTCCCGGTCAGGAAGAAACAGACCGGTCTCCAAAGCCCGGCAACAAGCGCGTACTTGTATTGGTGATCGCCGTCTTCGGGGGGCTCATGCTGTTGGCACTCGGCTTTTCGGGTTTCATGATGTTCAGGTTTGTTCAGAAAACCCGTGAGTCACTTAAGACTGCCACCTCGATTGCTGACAAGCGCGGCTTGGCAGCGGCCAGCAAGCCAATCCCGGTCAGCGAAACGACGCTCACGCGCGAAACTGTGCGACAGCGGGCGCGCGAGTTTCGTCTTCGGCAGTATCTCGAGGGTTATCGGAAGCACGGACGTCACGATGTTCCGTGGGATGAGGACGCGGCCAGGCTGATTGAGGCATGGATAGCTGTCAACTACGGCGGCCCGACGAATCTGCCGTCGCCAACCGAGATTGCAGAAAAACTCATTGCCATACCGGAATGCAATGATGCATTGATACTCACTGCCGCCGCGGCTGTTACACCCGATTTGCACGAGCGAATACGACGTTTTGATCGTGCACTCGCAGCTTACACTGGATCGGCTTACGGAGCGTATCCGCAATTCTTCGTAGCGGTTCAGCTCGCCAATGATCTCGGAAGCAAATCACCAAGGACCCCCGAGCTGGACGTGACTGCACTCGAGCAGTTCAAACGGGGGTTCGAGGACGGCAGTTTCACGCCCGCAGACGAAGAGGAAATTGCATATATCCTGATCGAGGACTGGGGAAGTCGTTTTTTCGCCAGAAACAACTCTGCCGTGGTTCAGATTGTTCTCGGGCATCCCGAGTACAAATGGCTTGCGCTGACGTTGCAGGGAGAAATGGAGATTGAAGAGGCATGGAAAGCGCGCGGCAGTGGTTGGGCAAACACCGTAACGCCCGAAGGCTGGAAAGGGTTTGAAGATCATTTGGCAAGAGCCCGCGCAGCATTGACACAAGCATGGAAACTACATCCGCAACGGCCCCTGGCGCCATGTTGCATGATCACAGTTGCAATGGGTGACAGCGACGCCAACGAGATGCGCGTCTGGTTTGACAGAGCCATTGAAGGTCAGATTGATCTCTACAGTGCATGGAACCGGATGCAAACCGGGCTCCTTCCACGCTGGCACGGCAGTCACGCCGCGCTGTTGGCCCTCGGTGTTCGCGCGGTTGACACCGGCAGATTTGACACGGACGTGCCAAGACAATTGTTCGAGTGCATCAAGATGATTGAAGGCGACCTCGAGTTGGCGCCGGGCGAACATATTTATGGGCGTCCGGACGTGTGGCCGCATCTGAAGAGGATGTACGAAGGCTATTTGGCCGAACCGTCCCAGGCTCAAGCAAACCACGGCTGGCACAGCGCTTATGCCGTCGTCGCGTACTTGGCCGGAAAATACGATGTGGCACGAAGCCAACTCGAGGCCATCGACTGGAAACCGACGCGCAGATCGCTGACGCAATGGGGCAAAGACCTGTCGCTTCTCCCCTTGCAAGTGGCAGCCATCACAGGCGAACACGGACAAGAAATACTGCGCGCCGAATCGGACTACGCGCGCGGCGATTTGTCGAAAGCCATCAAGATTTACCAGGATTTGCGAGGAAAACCGCATTCAGACGATCGAACCAAACAGTTCATTGAAGCAAGGTTGCCTGCCCTCGAGCAGGAACTTCGCCTGGCAAAGGGAGAATGGATTGACCTTGTTCCTGCCGACCAGCAGGACCCAAACTGGGAACTGTTTGGTCACACCATCCGCAAACTCCCGGACGGAGCAATCGAGATCGAGGCCGGCCCCGGAGGGCATGCCATTTACTGTCGCACTCGCATCGGGCGGAGCTTTGAAGTGACGGGAGAATTCGAAGTCGTGCGTTCCTCGACAGGCGCTTTTCAGGCAGGATTAATGATGGGCATTCCTGATGACCCGAGCCCTGCCTGGTACGCGTTCCGAATAACAAGGAATCTGCCGGGCAACGACGCGGCAAGTTTCTCACTCGGCTGGACGCGGCGGGAACTCACGATGCCGGCCAAGCTCAAAGATGGTCCCAACACTTTCCGATTCAGCATCGTGCAACGCCGCGTGAACGCGTGGATTAACGACGTTCGCACTCTGCGTGTGGCTGAGGAGCAAGAACAGTTCGTTCTCAAGGACAACTGCATGCTCGGTTTGGGCGCGTATAACAATACAAACGAAACTGTGATCCGGTACCGCAATGTAAAAGTGCGGCGCATCACATCGACTGAGTGAGGGCTTCCCTGTTTTCAAACCGCAACAATCAGCGCGGCGCAGCCGCAACCAAATGATCGCGGCGAGATAAATGCGTTCGTTCCAGGCTTGGCACTCCGTCGCGCCGCGCTGAAAAGGGCGACTTCGTCGCCAAATGGTGAGATGCGAGTGGGATGAGCGGCCGAAAGGTTCGAAGGCAAAAGCCTCGAACGACGCGCTGATCTGCAATTTGCGCGCAGATTATTATGTTATACTCCACTCCAAAGGCCGGACTCTGGTGACAAACTGAGAAAAATCGCAGTCTGAAAATCTTCGCAAATATGATCGATTTCTCAATATAGGAATTCAGTAGAAGCGTTTCCTTCACTCACAACGGCTCGCAAGTCTGATTCCCGCTTCTGATGGCTTTATTCGCCACTGGGGAGCTGTTTGCCCCCAGTGCTGTGCGGCTGTACGAGGGTTTGTGGGTTGGGAGTCCGTGTCTATCTGGGTCTCCCCGCGAGGTCGAGCACGATGTTGACAGACTACCCGGAGAAAGCCTCACGATCTGGAACAAAACCTCGCTGACACCTCAACCCCCTTTCATTCTGGAACCGAGCCGGGGCATCCGGCTCCCCAATATGGGGACAGACACGATGTTGTCCGCCTATGCTCGCACCCAAATGAGGGGACAGGCACGATGTTCTCACCGGCCTTTTGACGGCCAGATAAGGGGACAGACACGATATTTCCGGCCGGTGCTGGTGGGCGAATCAAGCCAGACGGATCGGACTGCCGGCTAAGTTTTCGATTTACGCAATGAAACGGATATTGGACTTGCGAATGTCTAATGAGAGAAAGCTCGCACCTCCTGAGTCTGACCTTGCGCAAGCTGAGGGATCGACAGAGTAACCGCATCGCATCGGCAGAGCCGACCGCTGGTCCGCGGGCCAGCCGCGATGGGGCCCCCGACGGTTCCTCGACAGGAAGCCAATGTCGAAGTACGATTATGCCGATGTCGATCAACTTGTCACCGTGGGCAGTTGCAGGCCGTGAATTCCGTTCAAGGCTGATCCTGGGAACGGGCAAGTTTGCCTCGCCTGAAGCGATGCGCGAAGCCCTGGAAGCGAGCGGGACGGAAATGGTCACAGTGGCATTGCGCCGGGCGGATTTGACCGGCCAGCGCGATCCTTTTGCGAACATTTTGGACTACATTGATCCGGGGCGTTATTTGATTCTGCCAAACACGAGCGGTGCGATGAACGCGCGCGAGGCTGTGCGTTTGGCGCGGCTTGCAGCGGCGGCAGGATTGCCGCGCTGGGTTAAACTGGAAATTCATCCCGACCCTCGCTATCTGCTGCCTGATCCGATCGAAACCTTGGCGGCTGCGACGGAGCTGGTCAAGGAGGGGTTCACGGTACTGCCCTACATCAACGCGGACCCGGTATTGGCGAAGAAGCTCGAGGAGGTGGGAACCGCCGCCGTAATGCCTCTTGGATCGCCGATCGGGTCAAATCGAGGGCTTCAGACGCGGGATCAGCTCAGAATCATAATCGAGCAGGCCACAGTACCGGTTGTGGTTGATGCCGGTCTGGGCGCGCCGAGTCATGCTGCTGAGGCGATGGAAATGGGCGCTGATGCCGTTTTGGTTAACACGGCGATTGCAGTAGCGAATGATCCACGGCGGATGGCAATGGCTTTCAAGGCCGCCGTTGAAGCCGGACGGGTTGCATTCGAATGCGGTCTGCCAGCAGTCCATGACACCGCAAGTGCGACAAGTCCGTTGACAGCTTTTCTGGAATGACGGCGGTTGGTTTTTCTCGAAAATGAAAAAAGAAGAACACGGTTTGAGCACACTGCCGGCGGCCCGTGTACGGCAACTGTTGCGGGTTGCGCAGCGACGGCGAATTTTGGTTGTTGGCGACAGTGTGCTTGACCAGTTTGTTTGGGGCCGGGTGCACCGGATTTCGCCCGAGGCACCCGTGCCGGTTGTCGAGTTTGACCACGAGAATTACATGCCCGGCGGAGCCGCCAACGTGGCGCGAAACCTCACGGCTCTCGGCGTGCCAACGGCGTTGTTCAGCGTGATCGGCCGTGACGAGAGCGGTCGGCATCTGAGGCGACTGCTTGTTGAGAGCGATGTGGACTGCGAGGGGCTCGTCGAGCACAGGGGCCGCCCGACAAGCATCAAGACCCGCATCATAGCGCAGAGACAGCAGGTCACCCGGCTTGACCGTGAAACGCGGGAGGAGTTGGACCCGCAAACAAGCGAAGCGCTTTTGTGCGCACTCGAGAATCAGTTGGACAAAGCCGATGGCGTGATTGTGAGTGATTACGGCAAAGGCGTGATCACGCAGTGGTTGCTTGACGAGGTCCGAACACGCTGCCGGGCTCGCGGCATTTGGTTGAGCCTGGACCCAAAACCGGCGCGGCGACTGAATCTGGCCAGGCTTTCATTGATCACGCCAAATCGACAGGAGGCGGTTGAATTGGCCAGATCAGTTGACGCGCGATTCGGCGCTTCGGGGTCGGACCCGTTTTTGCGAGATGTGGCAGCCCGAATTATGGCAAGTCTCAAGCCCGCTCTGTTGCTGGTGACACTCGGCGAGCACGGAATGTTGCTTTGCCAGCGAGAGGGCGCCCCCATTCACGTGCCGACGGTTGCACGGGAGGTTTTTGACGTGTCGGGTGCGGGCGACACAGTAATCGCTTCATTTACGGCTGGGATTGTGTCAGGCGCGTCGCCGATCGAAGCCGCAATACTGTCAAACCACGCAGCGGGAGTTGTGGTGGGCAAGCTCGGAACTGCTGTGGTGACGCCCGACCAGTTGTTGGAGAGTTTCGATCGCGAGCCGACGCGGCCGGAACAATCCGGCGCTACTCGGATGCGCAAGAGATGAAGGCCGACGGTAGCACCGGAATTGCCAATACCGCCATCGAGCTGCCTGTGGGCAAACTGCAAAAAACAACTGCTGCCGTGTTTCTCGATCGGGACGGGGTTTTGATCGAGGACCGTGGGTACGTATCGAGGGTCGAAGACGTCGTGATTTTCCCGTGGACGGCTCGGTCGCTTCGGATGCTATACGACAGCGGCTACAAGTTGTTTGTTGTGACCAACCAGTCCGGCATCGGTCGGGGGTATTACACTGTCGAGGACATGGAACGCGTGAATCGGCACATCGAGGAAGTGCTCAGCCGTGACGGTGTGCAGTTCGAGCGAGTCTATTTCGCCCCGGAAGCGCCTGATCAGCCCAGCCGCGGTCGAAAACCTTCTCCGCAGTTCTTGTTTGATGCCCGAGACGAGTTCGGGATCGACCTGAAGTCGAGTTACATGATCGGGGACAAACTGACCGACCTCGAGTGCGGATGGAACGCCGGCGTTGCGCGGTCGATATTGGTGCGGACCGGATACGGTGCGGAGGTTGAGAAAGCCTGCCGCGAGCGGCTCAGAGACGCATTGGTGGTGGACGACTTGTATGCGGCTGCGGAGTGGATTCTCAGCCGACGGTGATGTCAGAGCACAGCCGGTCTGCGGTAAGGCTTCGATCTTGCGTAGAGCGATCTGCTCTGTATGCCAAAGAAGTCTGTCGGGGGAATCCCGACAGACTTCTGCGGCGGAAAGATCGGGCCCGGGAACCGACTCCGGGCAGGTTTGTGTCAGTGAGCGGTCTGTTTCACCGCTGGTGCTGTCATATCAGGCATTCGAGCAAAACTGACAGGTTTTACCGCTCTGAGCGATGCCCTTGCCTTTTGGCGCATCAGCCGCGAACTTGCTGTCCCATTCCCTGACTTTCTCGATCACGTAATCGACTTCCTCAGGGAGCAGTTCTGGGTACATTGGCAAGCTGATGCAGCAAGCGGCGTTTGCTTCGGCGTTGGTGAGCGGGCCAACAATTCGCGCATTTTTGCCCCACGGGTAACCGGCCTGTTTGTGAATGGCGATCGAGTAATGGGTTTTTGCGTCAATGCCGGCTTTAACAAGGTGATCGAGCAGCATGTCGCGCCACTCGGGTTTTTTGGTTTCAATGACGTAGAGATGATAGACGTGGCGGTACCCGGGCAGTTCGACGGGAAGATCGATTGTCCGACAATCTTTGAGTCCGGCGGAGTATCTTGCTGCCCATTTACGGCGCTGGTCGTTCCATTCGTCAATGTGTTTCAGTTTGGCGCTGAGGATTCCGGCGTGGAGGTCATCAAGGCGGCTGTTGAAACCAAAGCTGTGAACGTTTCGTTTGTCCGAGCCATGGTTGCGCAGTTTGCGGATTCGCGCGTCGATTTCAGGATTGTTAGTGACGACAGCGCCACTGTCGCCAAAAGTGCCGAGATTCTTCTGAATAATGAAGCTGGTGGTTGCGGCATCGCTGTGGTCGCAGATACGGAAGCCGGGCCCATGCGCGCCGATTGCCTGGGCGTTGTCCTCGATGACATGGAGTTTGTGTTTGGCGGCTATTTGCCAGATTGCATTCATGTCTGCGCACTGGCCGTAGAGGTGGACAGGCACGATGGCTTTTGTTTTTGGCGTGATGGCGGCCTCGATATTGGCCGGGCAGATGCACTTGGTTTTTGGGCAACAATCGACGAACACGGCCGTTGCGCCTGCGATCCAGATTGCTTCTGCCGTGGCGAAGAACGTGTTTGGGTGGGTAATGACCTCGTCACCAGGCCCTATCCCGAGAGCCATGAGCGCGAGCCAGATCGCGTCGGTGCCGTTGCCGACACCGATTGCGTACTTGGTTCCGTGGTAACGCGCCAACTCAGCCTCGAATCGTTTGAGCATTGGGCCCATGACGTACTGGCCGCTCATGAGAACCTCATGAATGTTGGCATCAATTTCCGACTTTATGTTCTGGTACTGTCTTACGTGTCCGTAGAATGATACTTGCATGGCGAAGAAACTAAGGATTGCGGTTGGTTGATGACAAGGAATTTTCGCAACCGAACATCTGGCGAGCTGCTTCAAGGGTTTCGGGTGACCCGACGTCCAACCATGTTCCCGGCACCGGCCATGCGTAACACCGGGCACGCGAGTAAAGCCATTGAATGAGCCGGCCCGAATGGTCGGGGTTGTTTCCCGAGTCAAGGTATTCCTTTATGAGCGGGAGGACATGTCGCGGATAGTAATAGAGCGCTATTGCGACGAGTGTTGTGTCTGGATTGGGCGGTTTTTCCTCGAAGAACGTGATCAGACCGTCGGATTGCTTTTTGACTGCGCTGTATTTTGGCACAAGGCGGATATCACCCACGTCATAGACACCCACGACCGGCGCGTGTTTGGTTCTGCAGTATTCGGCGAATCCTGTCAGGGGCTGGCTGAACAGGTTGTCACCGGCGATTACCGCGATGTCATCGTCGATGCTACGTTCTTTGATGGCGAATTGCAGATCGCCGACAGCACCGAGTCGTTTGTTTTCATCGGTGGCACCATCGTTGAGAAGGTCGATGGCGGGGCTGTCTTGATCGGTTTGTCGGTTTTTTGCCCATGCATCGAATTGGTCGAAAAAGAGTGCGTTAGCGACGATATGGACTTGGTTGATCCCGGTTATGCCGCTTGCCGCGTCGAGAACGTGATCGATCAGGAGCTTTTCCGAGGAGTTCTTGACGGGGCCGATCGGGAGGAGAGCCTTGGGAACTTTGAGTGTTAGCGGGTACAGGCGGGTGGCAAACCCGGCTGCGAGCACTATGAGTTTCATCGTTTGAGCTTGTTCGAATTGTCCCAAAGTGTTGGGGCGACTGTGTGTGCAAGCTCTTGCGCGCGTTTGAGCACTTCGGCGCCATGATCGCTTTCGAGAGCGAACTGGGCCAATGCGCGTGCTTCACTGAGCTTGAGTCGGCGAACCGTGAACTTCACTGCCGGCACCAGTGCCGGGGCAGCGCTGAGCTCGTCAACGCCAAGGCCAAGAAGCAATGGGACCAGGACGGGATCAGCCGCCATTTCGCCGCAGACGCCCACCCAGATGCCATTGTTGTGGGCTGCGTCCACGGTCGCCTTGATGAGTTTCAAGACGGCCGGATGCGTTGGCTCATAGAGGTGAGCAATTTTTGGGTTCATTCGGTCCACAGCCAACGAGTACTGAATGAGGTCGTTTGTGCCGATGCTGAAAAACCTGGCGTGTTTCGCGAGGGAATCGGCAATCATGACTGCGGCTGGTATTTCGATCATGATCCCGATTTCCATATTCGGGTTGAATGGGATGCCCTTGGATCGCAGTTCTTCCATGCATTCTGCGACCATCGCGTTGGCCTCAAGCAGTTCGTCGAGGCTTGATATCATGGGATACATCATTTTGACATTCCCCACGACGCTTGCGCGAAGGATGGCTCGGAGCTGGGCACGAAAGAGGTCCTTTTCTTGCAGACAAATTCGAATGGCTCGCCACCCCATGAATGGGTTGTGTTCTGTCGGAGCCTTGAGATGGGCCAGGAACTTGTCGCCGCCGAGGTCCAAAGTTCGGATGATTACCGGTTGTGGTTTGAGGACTTCGGCAACCCTTCGATACGCTTGATATTGCTCCTCTTCGTTTGGAAGCGTGCCACGGTCGAGAAAAAGGTATTCGGTCCGGAAAAGGCCGATTCCTTCTGCGCCGTTTTTCAGGACTTCGGCGGTTTCATTTGGCTGTTCGACGTTGGCGGAGAGTGTGACGCGGAAACCGTCGATAGTGACAGCCGGGAGGTCACGGATTTCGTTGAGTGCTTCTTTGATCGCGAGTCGCTTTTGGGCCAACTGGCCGTACTGGAAGAGGGTTTGATCGGTTGGGTTGACGATCAACAGTCCGTTGAAACCGTCCAGCAGGGCATACTCTCCAGATTTCAGTCTGAGGCTTGCGTCTTGGAGGCCTGTGACAGCGGGCAGTTCAAGTGACCTTGCGAGTATGGCCGAATGGGATGTCTGGCTTCCCTGATCGGTTGCGAAACCGAGAACGACTTTCTTGTCGAGCAGAGCGGTCTGGGACGGTGTCAGATCATAGGCGACAAGGATGCACGGCTCGGTGATCTTGGAAAGGTCGGGTGGGTCTTCGTGGCTGAGCAGATTGTGCATGATGCGGGTCGTCACATCGCGCATATCGGCAGCGCGTTCGCGCATTCGGTCGTCTTCAAGCTCGTTCAGTATGGCCACGTACCGTCCACTGACCTCGGCGAACGCGAACTCGGCATTGATTTTTTGGGATTTGATTGTTTCTATGACCTTGTCAACGAGCATGGGATCATCCAAGACCGCCAACTGTGCATCGAAGATGGCAGCGTCGCTGGAGCCCATGGCTGTTTTGACGCGTTGTTTTATTGAATGTATTTGGTCGCGGGCGCGATTGAGGGCCTTGCGGAAACGCTCAATTTCCTCGGGTACTTCATCTTCTGAGATTGTGTAGCGCGGGCCTTCCTTGTCCTCTTTCGGCGGTAACAAGAATATCTTGCCGCGACACAGACCTGCTGAGACTGGTACTCCGCGGAACACTCTTTCGCCTTGTCGAGTGGGCATCGACACGGGTTTTTCTTTATCAGATCCTGCAATGTTTGGGAATTGAATTCTGGCAGGGCTGGACGTTTGCGGGTGAGTTTTGGCATCTTGGTGGGCATGAACCGAATCACGAAACGGTTCGATGATCTGCGTGCCCGGAATGCAAAAGGGCTTGTGATATACATTGGCGCCGGCGATCCCGATTTGGGAACCACATGCAAATTGGCCGAGGCGTTCAGCGACGTTGGCGTTGATGTTCTTGAACTGGGCGTCCCGTTCAGCGATCCGCTTGCCGACGGGCCTGTGAATCAATTGTCGGCCCAGCGCGGGCTGGCTTCGGGCACGACACCGGCGCGCGTACTTGAGACCGTGCGCGCGATACGGTCGGTTTCGCAAATTCCGCTGGTGCTTTACATCTACTACAATCTCATGCACCGGCGCGGGGTCGCACAGTTTGTCCGCGAAGCCGCTTCTGCGGGTGTTGACGGGTTGCTGGTGCTGGATCTTCCGCCCGAAGAAGGTGGCGAGTATTTGCGGCTGATGCGCGAGGCGGGGATGAGTGCAATACATTTGGTTGCTCCGACGACTCCTGAGGATCGAATTGCCCGGATTGCGCGGACGGCAAGCGGGTTCATCTACTGTGTGTCGCGTGAAGGCGTGACCGGCATTCAGAATCAGGTGTCACAACACGTCCCCCGGCTTGTTGCATCTGTACGGCGGCACACTGATCTTCCGATTGCGGTTGGTTTTGGAATTTCGAATCCGGACCAGGCCCGTGCCGTTGCTGCTCATGCTGACGCTGTAGTTGTCGGGAGTGCGGTGGTGCGGTTGGTGGATACACACGCGGCGACGCCCGATGTCGTCGGCAAAGTGCGAGAATTCGTCAGTTCACTTCTAAATGCGATTCGCAGGACATGAAACCCGGGATGGAATCAAAGAGCAGGTTTGCCGTCATACTTGCAGGCGGAAAGGGCGAGCGGTTCTGGCCGCTGAGCCGCCAGAAACAACCCAAACAACTTTTGAGCCTTTTTGGGAAACGCTCGTTCCTTCAGGAGACCGTTGACCGGGTGCTGCCGGTGGTGCCGAAGGAAAACGTATTGGTGATAACGAACGCTGACCAGGAAAACGCCGTGAGGAAGCAACTGCCAGAATTGCCGCGTGCCAACATTATTGGCGAGCCATGCGGACGTGACACATGTGCTGCAGTGATGCTTGGGGCTGCGGTCGCAGGAGCGCGTTGCGCTACCGGTATAATCGCATTTCTTCCTGCCGATCATGTGATTCCTGAACAGCGCAAGTTTCAGAGGGTGCTGGCAGACTGCTATGCAGTTGCTGAGCGCGGACGTGTGATCGTGACCATCGGCATCATTCCGACAGAGGCCGCAACGGGGTACGGTTATATTCGTGTTGGTGCGCCCCTTCCTGCTCCGCCGGGAACCAAACGGCTTGGCACGCTCTTTTACAAAGCCGAGCGTTTCGTTGAAAAGCCGAATGCCGAACAGGCAGCGCAATACGTTGCGTCTGGCGAGTACAGATGGAACGCGGGAATGTTTGTTTTTTCGTTTGTGACGATCACTGAAGCGCTCTCGATGCACCAGCCGGAGATGGCCGAAGTTTGTCGCCGCTGGTTCGATGCAGCCGGCACTTCCAAACTCAGCAAGATTCTGCAACAGGATTATCCCAGCATCAGGAAAACCTCGATTGATTATGCGGTCATGGAACGTGCGCAAAACGTGGTCGTGGCCGCCGGGGATTTTGCGTGGGACGATGTTGGATCGTGGAACGCTCTGTACCGCCATTTTCCGTCGGACAATTCGGGCAACTGCGTCAGAGGTGATGTTGTGCAACTGGATGCTGCGCGGAACCTGGTGTTCGACTTCAGAAAAGAACAGCGCGGGGTTATTGCGATTCTCGGTGTCCGCGATTCAGTGATTGTTTGCACAGACGACGCCGTGCTTGTCGCCGACAAAAATCAAACGCAACGGATAAAGGAGCTGGTGGCGCGTCTGGGGCAATCGGAAAACCATCGGCGCTTCCTTTGATGCTTTCTCTTCCGTGGAAACCTGTGATTTTTTGGAGGGGTTCTGGCTCTGACCGGGCATGCGTTCGATGCAATAACGCCCATCTTGCAAATCTCACCGGCCATTATCCAGATAAGCCGACGCCTTTCGGCTGCGGCTGCGCCGCGCTGAATTATTATACTGAGAAATCAATCATATTTGGGAAGATTTTCAGACTGGGAGTTTGCCCAATTTGTGACCGGATTGCGGCCTTTGGAGTATAGTATTGGATAACCTGCGCGAAAATCGCAGATCAGCAGATGCTTCGTGACTTTTGCCTTCCAACTCCTCGGCCGCTGATCTCGCTCGCATCTCCCCCCATGGGCGACGAAGTCGCCCCTTTCAGCGCGGCGCGAAGGAGTGCCAAGCCTGGAACGAACGCATTTATCTCACCGCGATCATTTGGCTGCGGCTGCGCCCGCGCTGAGGGATAAGCGGCTTGTCAGTGAAAAACAAAAGCGCAGGCTTTTGGAGCCTGCGCTTTTCTGACAGCGGTAACTAGCGATTAGGAGCGCCGTCGCAAAAACCATAAGCCAACCGCACCCGCGACTGCGAGTAGCTGGAGTGTGGTCGGTTCAGGTATGGCGAGAATGCGCGCATAAAAGTTGGCGGGAACATTCCCGTTGTCGATCAGGCGGAGCGTCCAGCCGCCCGCTTCTTTGACCCAGAAATCCTTGAAGCTGCTGCCGACCACCGGCGGATCGGCAAGGTCGAGTCCGACGTCCTGGCCCTCTACGCCCGAGAACGATACTGACCACACAAACGTGCGGGGCACAACAACCGGATCCCAAGTCTCCCACACGAAAGTCTGGATTTCTCCCGGAGGAGCGCCCAATTGGAAAGCCACCGGCGCCATTAGTTCAGCACCGGGAGTCTTGCCCGGCCCGGTCAAATCGTAAAAATGGAGGTAACCCACTTTACCTGGACCAGGCTCGAAACCGGCCGGAGTGGTATAAGAAAGTTCGAAGTACGTGACCCCCAAGTAATCGTGCGATCCCAGACCGGACAAAGTGACTTCATCGCCAAACTCTGTTTGGCCGAGGAAGCCGATGTACCTTGGCGGGTCAAGGTATTCCGTATTGTCATAGACAACGGACAGTTGCGCTTGGGCGACGACGGCTGCTGCCGATGCCGCAAAAGCGGCCAGCACTCCCCTGAATCTAATGTGGTTCTTGCTCATAGTTAGCCAGCAATACACTGATTTTCCCTCAACACTGATACCGCATCAAAAAGCTGACGCATTTTTACGCTTCTGCAGCTTGGACGTCAAGGAATTATTTCAAAAATTTTTTGGGTCGTTTTCCGGTCTTCGACCCGGGACGCGAGTTCAATCACGCATCCCTTTTGCCATTTGGAGGGCGGGTGGGGTTCATTCTGGGCCGCAGGGCCAGAATCCAAGCCGCCCCGCCGATCAACAGCACTGCCACTGCCCATGCATTGAGGTTTGGTTGCGACGGGAAGAACCTCAAAGACAGGGCGCCAACCGCCGGTCCTGCAAATATGCCAGCCCCAATCGCAGCCTCGTGAAAACCACCATGCTCGCCTTTTGTTTCGCCTACGTCCATCGAGTAGTACAACGATGAGTAATAAATGAGCCCCACGGCGAATCCGAATACCAATTGCGCAAGGAACAACAACAGCAGGCTTTTCCCCAACAGAATTGCGAGGAAACACACAGACATCGCCAAATAAGACCCAATCAACCAACGAAATCTGTAATGCCACCCTGGCCACAGCCACAGCACAGCAAAAGAAGCCGAGCGGGCGAAAAGCCAAGTGGAACAAAAGAAACCGGCGATCATGGGCCCAAGACCGAATCGCTCCGCCAGTCTTGGGATCACCGGTATCAGCGCGTTCATGGCAATGTATGCGAACGGGTTGGCAATCCACGCCATTTGCAAAAAAACCTTCGCCAGTGAACTGGGTGGGTTCGTTTGTTTGTTGGGGCTCTGAGCGGAATGTGCCGCATTGTCATTGGGCTGATTGTTGATCGAGGTTTTGGACTCCCGTTCGAGAGCTACAAGGATGAGAAACTCAACGAGATGAATGGCACCCGGCACAAGGAAAATGCTGCTTGTGCCGAGCCGTTCGTACAGAGCACCGCCGATGAAATAGCTGGCGGCGCCGGCTGTGGACCAGACAACATTGTAAATGCCAATAACCTTCTGGAGGCGGACCGGCGGTTCACCTTCACTGGTGATTGCTTCAAGTGCGGGCCATGTAAAACTCATGCCCAATGTCCAGACGATCAGGAGGATAATTTGGCTGGTCAGAGTCTCCACTGCGTGGCCTAGACACCCGCTGCCGACGAACATCGCCAGTCCCATTACAAGAAATCCAAGCCGCAAAGCGACGAAATAACCTCGCCGTTGCGCGAATTTCCCGGCCAACCACACAGTGACACAATAAACAGCCCCGCTGATGGCGCACAGAGAAAGGTTCCCCAGATTGGTAAAACCAAACTGGTCGCGCATGTGAAAAAAGATGTAATTGAAGTAGATGGTGGTGGAGAAGGCGTTCAGTCCTTCGAGAACGAACGCCCCCCGCTTTGTATAATGTGAAAACATTGGGGGCGGAGAATTGGTCGGTGTGAAAACTGCCTATTTAATTTTGGCTGGCGGGGGCGTTATTGGTCTAGTAATCGTACAACCCAGGGTCGTGTGTGTAGCCTCCGCCCATGCCGTAATCGTCGTCTTCAGGACCGCCAAAGGCTTCTCCAAGAACATCGCCCATGTCTTCCTCGATCTTCTCCGGGTCTTCGCCTTTTTCGAGGCGGCGGATTGCGATATCCATTTCTTTTGGCATGGTGCCAGGCGGGAGGATGTCTTTCATTTTTTTCATCATGTGAGCCATGTGCTTGGGGTTGTTTTCGTCCATGTGCTCCATGTCGCGCTCCAACTCTGCCATTGCTCGCATGACACGCGGATCGTCCATATCGGGTCCGGGCTCGTCTCCGCCGAAGTCGGAGTCTTTGGCTTTTGGCTCCGGCACACCGCGAAGCGTGGCGAACCTGCTAACCTGCTTGACGAGCTTGGGGTTCCCGCACTTTGGGCAATGTGGACTTCCCTCGGGATTAACCCGTTTCGAAAGGAAGTTGAATATCACTTTGCACTTCGGACATCCAAATTCGTAGATCGGCATAAGTCTTCTGGTTGTTTGTTCCTGCCTCGACCAGCTTACTTTCAATTTCGACACAAGCCTGCGCAAGTTTTGCGCCGGAGTCAAGACCGGGGCGGCATTTGCAAGCACGGACGCGATTGGTCGTCCTGGAGTCGAGCCAGGGGGAGCGCGTTCCAGAGCGTTCTTGTTCAGATACGCACTTACGCTGGATGTGGACCGCGTTCCATTTGCGGTTTTGGATCGGAGCAATTCAGAGCGCAGAAAGCCGGGAGCTCGTGAGCCGATTTGTTTGTTCCGGGCATTTCCAGGTGCAAGACCATTTGGAACATGAGAATCGGATCGGAGAAATTCTGGATTCTGCAGGAGCGCAGGCGGTGCTGCGCATCAACGCCGGGTTTGGAACGCGCGGTCAACTCGGGGCAGACGGCAACCGTGCAATTGCTGGTTCACGGAGCCGACTCGAATACGGGGGGCGTCATTCTCAGTTACGCGTCCAAGATCGTGCACAAGTATTCTCAGGAGTTGATGGAAAGCAGATTGGCCAGAGCACAAGGCGTCGTGGAACACCCATGGAAGGTCGAGCTGCAATCCCGCGCATGGTACAACGAAAACCTCGAGAGTCGGCACTATTCTGTGCCCGGAGTAATGGCGACAATTGTAACTTTGATCAGCCTGTTATTGACGGCGATGGCGATTGTGCGCGAAAAAGAACCCGGAACGATCGAACAAGTACTTGCTACACCGATTCGGTCGGGCGAGTTTGTCCTCGGGAGGACAATACCTTTTGCGTTGATCAGTTTCGTTGACGTGATTCTTGTGATCGTCGTGGGAACACTTTGGTTCGGCATACCGATTCGTGGGAATCCTCTTCGGCATTTCCTTGTTGTGATAGGAGGCGTGTTTCTTAAGGGCGTTGGTTTGGATGTTCTGTGGCCACAGATGCTGGCTCTTGCTTTGCTCGGGGTTTTCACCCTGACAGTTACCGTCAAGCGGTTCCATAAGACGTTGAGCTGAACCAAAACCGATCTCGCCTGCGCGAAACCCGGTTCTTCCAAGCAATGGAATTTCAGGGCAGCGTTTTGTATCGAAACATCTGACCACACACAAGAGCCGCGCGGCAGGTAAGTCGATCTCTCAACTGCGCCTGATTCAACCAATGGCAAACATGCCAAGCGGTGCAGCCTTTGTGTCAGAAGCCGCATGCAGCAAATCATAGGGGCCGCAGCACCCGTTGCAGTCATCACCGTGAAACCCGTTCCAGTTTGAAGAACTGTTTGTCCGTGGACGGCCTGACTACAAAAGGGCTGCGGTTCGTCACAATGCCCCATGTTGCGGCATTGAGATTCGTCGATTCCAACAACAGACAGTCTTGTCCGCTCCACGCGACCACGAACCTGCCGTCGAACGTTCCTGAGTAAATTACGGGTGCCTGCGGTGCGGGCGCTGGCTGGCCCGTCAACGCAAGGTCGAAGCTGATATCGGAACTGTCAGAACTGTATTGGTGGATTTCAACGGCCACAAGATTCGTTCCGGCACGGAGGATATCGGGATTGAGGTCTGCTTTATCCACGGTGTTATCCGGTGGCGCGCTCGAGCCCTGTGCATTTGCGAGTGTATTCGCCGAAACAACCGCGGGCGGTCGAGGCAATGTCGGGCTCCGATACACCTCCGTGCCGTTGAGGTACACAACACCACCGTCGTCACGCAACAACTCCAGGTCAAGATTCGTGAACAAGGCCGGATTAGGGACGAAGAACTCTTTTCGGAAGTAAAATGTTATCGTGTTTTGGCCGTTTGTGCCGACGCGGTTGATCAACGTGGCTTCGTCTCGTGGTGTGTCGCCAAACCCGAGTTGAGCTGCGCCTACAGGCCATGATGAATCGTCGTACTCAGGGTTTCGCCAATCAAGGCCCGGGCTTCCGCCAGTGTCAAGGTAACGCCAAACCGAGTTGAAAGCGACGAGTTGCGCCGTCGGTTCGGTCAACACGCGCACGAACCAAATCTCCGATTGCCCGCTGATGGGGTAAACCCGAGAATTGGACAAGCTGAGGAGTATTATATCGTGCGCTGTGGTTTCCGGTTCCGGGATTGATATTGTTTGAGAAGAAGCACCGACCGGGAATGTGAGTGTCCCATTTGTTATGACACCGCGATTGCCGGTTATTCCGAAATCCACGCTCACCCCGGGCGCGGCCGGTTGTGTGAGCGCTATCTGGATGCCCTGCGCCAATTGTCCCAAGGTGTTCTGGTTTCCCTCTGTTGCAATGTACATTGCTGGAGGCGGATTCGTGAAGGTGATGTTGGTAAACCCGACAAGCACTGCGTTCACGGGGTTCCCAACAGTCAGGCGAATCTCCGGATAGCTTGACCGTTCAACATTTGTCAGGAACAACCGCTGCAAGGTTTCACACGGAGCGAATTCCACGGTGCCGCTCTGCAACACCTTGCCCGACGAATCATAAACGTAGTCCACCGTCACCGGGACTGTCGCGGGCGAGCTCAATACAAGAAACGTCCCTTCAGTCAAGCGATGGGCTGGAATCAGGTTTGTTGTGACCGCGACGCAAACCTCAGTTGGCGGCACTGAACCAACGAAAACCACATTTGTTAAGCCGGTCAATTCACCGTTACGCGGGTTTGCGAGAGTCAATCTGATTTGAGTGAATTCTCGCAGATCAAAGCCGCTTGGCAGCAGTCGCTTCAGAGTCTCGCCCTGCGCAAACGAAAGCGGAATCGAAGCAAGCAGATGGCCGTCCGAGTCCTCGAATTGGCATTCGACGCTCACGGGAATCGTGGTAAACGAACTCAGTCCAACCGGCACACCTTCGAGCAAATTGGTCATGTGTAGTACGTTCGCCCATGAGACAATAGCAACGCCCACCGGGGCTGTTGGTGAAGTGGACATCCAGTGCGTCAACCGCCACGCGTCGCGGTCAGGTTGCCATAACTGGTTGTTCGGGTGGTGTGGGTCCGATCTGGTCAAAATGTTCCCTTCCACGACCATTGCATTCGAACCGTTGCGGCTGTTGACACCGTAGAGCCAGTTGTTCCATGTCATTCCCCAAACGTCGCGGTAATTGTGGATGAACAGGCAATTGGTGGCGCGCAGCAGGCCGTAGTAGTTCCACGTGTAATTGTCGCCAAACCTTGTGCCGATCGCGTTGCCCACAACCAAACAGTCGTTTGCGAATACATCGGGTGTCGTGCTGTCGCCACTGCTCCAGCCGCACTCAATCCCCTGGCCACAGTTGATGACAACAAGGTGTTCGTTGGTGATGACGCGATTGCCCCCCGACCATGCGCATCCTTCGTGATAAGCTGCTTCTATCCAGCAATTCGACACCGTCACGGTTGCAGGTCCGCCGCCGGACCCGGCGTCGATGCAGTCGTCTTTGACCCACCCGATCAAACTGTCGCGCAATTCATGTACGCCAGCATTCAGGTAAAAACCGTCGTAGTCACTGTCAGCCACCGGACCGTAATCGCCGTCGGCCACGGGCACTTCAATGAACGCGGATTCCAAAAACCTCAACGAGCATCCGTTGAATTCGCCGCCCGTCGTGCACCGCTGGATCAAGCATCGCACCATGGTAAACTCCGCATACGGAAGCCCGCGGTCATTCGAGTGAAAGAATTGACCTGCAAGGTGCAACGCCGCGCAGTTCGTCAGGAAAACTCGCGCGTGATTGTCCAAAAAGAACAACGGCTGCTCGTGCCTGTGCCCGGGATATCCGCTTTGCCCGGCGCCGCTTCGCAGAAAAACTGCGCCGTTCGCCACCATTTCTGATCCAACAGCGTCGCAGAAAAAACCACCCCACGGTTCGCTCCACTTTTCAGGTGTGAAAACAACCGGCCGACGGCTCGTGCCAGAAATCAGTATTTGACCGTGATTCGTTATGTTCACGCCGCGGCTGAGACGAACAACTGCACCTTCGTTAATGACCAATCTCGACCCTTGCTGCACTGTAACATTGTTTGTCACAGCTATGCGCGCCCCTGCGCCCCAAACGACCTCGCCCGCAAGCAGTCCCGCACACGGCGTCCATTCAGTCCCTTGCTCGGCATCCAGAACAATATTCGTTTCAAGTCCAGGAATCCGCAATGGCAGGGTCAATCGGCCAACCGCGTGATTGGGGTTGAGAAACCCGGAGCCGACGCCCCGTCGCAACTGCACCTGCGTTTGCCCTGCTACGTCAAGAATGGCGTTAACGCGGATAACCTCATCCTCATCGTTCTTAACCCAGACAACAACGGGCGGCTCCAGATCACCGGGATATGCTTCTGGGACGACAATGTCGAGGTGGCAACCCGCCAATTCCGCCGAACTCGAGTTTACCACCGGGTATGGCGTCCATGTCGGCAGGCCGTTTTCCGTATCGCCCCGTCCGTGGCCGCGGACAATGAACCGCACCAACCGGTTGGTGACTGCGCCGGTCAGAATGTTCGTTCGACTGACACTGATTTCGTGATAATCAGCTCTGGCGACGAGGTTAGTTATGTCTGTCGGGACAGGCTGCCCGTTCAACAACACTTTGTATGTGTATCCGTGTACACTGGGAACACTGAATGACACCGGTTCGCCATATACAGCTTTGTCCTCTGCACCCAACACCAACAGAGCCGGGTCCGCCGAAAATGCGTCCACGCCAAATCCAAGCGCCCCGGCAAGCATCAGAATCATTATTTGTCTTTGCATCACGACGCAAAACAGAATGAGCCGGAACAGAACACAAAACCAGCCATTTTCCACCGGACCAGAGAACTTCACCGGCGTGAAGGCGCGGGTGCATCTGCAGGGGGGCCAATGAGATTTTCGGGTTGGTCGGATTCAGGCACTGAGTTCAGTTCTTCTGCGGTCCAATACGATACGCGGTCCGCGGTCTGGTTTCGAATGCGCCTAACCTGCTCGGGCGTGACCGGTTCTGCAGCGTGGTTCCATTGCTTGTTGCACCGCACAAACGTGAGCACCGCCGCAATCTCCTCGTCATTCAACAGTTCACGCCATGGCAGCATCGCACTGTTGTACGCCTCTCCAAGAACCGTCACAGGTCCGTCCATTCCGTCAAGTACGATTCTGATGATGCGGTTTGGTCCACTGGCCAGCACCCATTCGGATTGGGCCAAGGGAGGAAACTGCTCGGGAATACCGCGCCCATGCCATTGATGACATGCAGCACAATAGGTTCCATAAAGCCGCCGACCACGGCGCATCGGCGACATGGCATCCTCTTTCGGCACGCGCGCCTGCACTTCAGCGGCAGTTTCTCCCATTTCATAAACCACAGGACTGAACGCACCGGCATTTCGCGCGACGTAAAACACAGCCCATGCAACGCCAACCACGGTCATCGTCGCCAGCCACGCAGGAAAACGATTTCGGTGGCCTAGTCCCACAGGGCGCTGACTCGAATTCGGGCTTTCTTGGTCGTTCGACATCTGTTTGCAATCGGGCGTCATGGCAGGCCTAGCGCTTTGTATTACTATATGGAGAAATCGATCATTTTTGCGAAGATTTCAGACTGCGAGTTTGCTCAATTTGTCACCAGAGTGCGGCTTTTGCACTCGAGTAAAATATTGGATAATCTGCGCGGAAATTGCAGATCAGCGCGTGCTTCGAGACTTTTGCCTTCGAACTTTTCGGCCACTGATCCCGCTCGCATTTCCCCATTTGGCGACGAAGTCGCCCCTTTCAGCGCGGCGCGACAGAGCGCCCAGCTTGGAACGAACGCCTTTACCTCGCCCAGATCATTCGGCTGCGGCTGCGCCGCGCTGAGGAAGTTTGTCGTCTGCAAATTTTCGCGCGGGTACACTTCGAAAAACAATTCGTCGGCTTTCAAGCTCAACAAATAAGCCACCAGAGCCCGCGCTTCAGCACTTGGTATCACTTCAAAACCCGGGTCGAGACTCGAATCCGTCCGCAGCACGACGAGATTGCGAGATTCTGAGCCCCCCGCCGGCACCGGTCTTACATCGAAAAGATGCCTGTAGGACGGCATCGGTGAAAGCGGCGCCATGGCCGAGGGCTTGTAAAGTCTAAGTAGCAACACTGTAGCGTTTGTCTCACGGCAACCGAGATTCGCAAGGTCTGGACCAAATCGGATGCTCCCAAGCATCACAGGCCGGTCCCGGATGTAGTCCCGGGCAACAGTCCGCCTCTTCCCCCAGCCGCGCGCAATATCTGCACCCATTGTGCCCGACCGCACTTGGCGCGTATGACAATATTGGCAACCGAGGGAACGGTACATCTCAGCACCCACAAAGGCTTCACCGCTTCGAATTGGCGGGTAGGTAACGCCGGTTTCCTCTATCGCAACCGGTTCTAAACCGCCGAGCTGCAAATGCGGCCAAACCACAACTACGAGCCACGACACCGCGATCGCCAGCGCAAAACAAGGTAAAAACTGGAATCTGCCTGTCATGCGCCCGCTTCCTTTTCAGCAACGTCGGTTTCGAACCATGCTCTGACCTCGGGCCACAAGACGAGCCGGAAGCCTCGGGCAATCAGTATGCAAACGTTGATCTCAAACCAGACAGCCCCGCAAAAGAACAAAACCCAACCAGCCGCAGTGATGCCCAACCATTTCCACGTCCGACGAACAACGTCGGCGACCGGAACCGCGGGATCGTTCCATGCAACGCCCTGGACTACACCACCAATCGCCAGCCCGGCCACAATCAGCGCCCCGCCAACCACCATCAGAAACAGCGCGCGTTGCAAGCCGTGTTCTGGCCATCCCTGTCCGACAGGCAACGGCATAATCGCCTGAATCGCAAAGATCAGACTAGGAACAAGAAACCCTACCAACAAACTCATATCCGTGGCTTGCCTGTACATGGTAAACTGCACCACACGCGCTACCGAAGGAAAACAAGACACTGCCGCCAACACCAATGCCAGCCCATAAAACAAAAGCGCGCCCACCAACAAGCTCCGCAAACCGACGGGTTTCTCATGCCCACGCTGTTTCTCGAACGCCGATCTGAAACAGGCCAGTACTGCGAAGAAAGGCAACAGACACAATACGGCCGAAGCATTTCCAACGGCAATCATCCATGCCGGAAACGGTCCACCCTGCAATCTTTGAAGTGCTCCAACACCGCCAAACAGTACCAATGTAAAAACAGCAAACCTCGCAACCGGATCGCTCACCACTGTCTGCGCCCTTGCACTTGCGGAGTAACCGTGCAGAACTCCCAGCCCGAGTAATCCTCCCCAAACAACCAGGAGCATCTGAACAAACCATGCCTGCGTGATCTCCGCCAAAACTCCGCGCACCGGCGCATACACCGAACCAAACAATGCCAGCCCGTATATCCACGGAAACATCAACACGCCCACATAGCACCAGTCCCGAATATCTTTCTGATCGTCGCGGTCACGCCAAACCGTTCGCAAAACCCAAACCGTAAAGATTATAACCGAAACAATGAGCATCCGACAGGCGTACCATGGCAGCTCAAGCCACTCGATCCCTGTCCCATCACCCCGCAATATGCCAATTGTCCCAACCAACAAACCCACATTCCATACTGCCCATGCCGCCAGCATCACGTCCTTCCGCGGCGAATGCACGCCGGCACAAACAAACAAGCTCCGCACAACCACCGCGTGACCGACAGGCACACAAAACCCAAACACAAGAGCATTCAACCCCGCTGGTTGCAGCCGTCCGTAGCTCAAAAAGCACGACGCGCCAAATAAGTCGGGAGCAACAAGCTTGATCGACGCCAACGCCAGCATGAAGACCGACACAACCAGCCAGCACGTCGCAACGGCAACCATCAGAAACGCCACCGCAAATTGCGACACATACCCGAACCCAACACACGCGCTACCCTTACATGGCACCTCATGATTTCGCGCCTCGTGCCCTTTGTCGTGTTTGCCGTTGTTTGTTTCCATTGACACAGCACAATCCTCGCAACCAACAAATCCTCACGCAGGGACGGTTTGCCTGAACCTGCGCCACACTCAGGTCACTCGTAGATGTTCGGTTTCGGCGGAAGTTTCACCGTCGCTTTCGCCAGTCGTTCCAACAGATTTGACCTCGCCGATGCCGGGTCCCGCCAGAGCGTGACACTCATCTCTATGGCTTTGTCCAACGGCAGGCGCACTATGCCCCTGCGCGAGTCTATCCAGCCGTAGGTCGTTAGTGCAATCCGGTTGGAACTCTGCATTTCCTCAAAGTACTGTCGCCGCAACCGGCTTCTCTCTTCGTCAACTTTCAGCGGCGCAGGGCGATTGATGACCATCCAGCTCAAAACACCAAACAGCACAACTGCCAGGCCCGCTGCGATCCATCGCAGAAGAACTGTCGCTCGCGTTTGAATGAATCGGAACCGCGCGCTTTTCATGTGCCACCTGTGTCAGTTGATCGGTTGTCCGATATCGCCATTCCAGGTCCTGCCTCCGCTGACGCCGATCCCAAGCAATGTCCATCACGCCCGGCCAACGCTTCGTCAAGCCGCGGGTCCCGCAACGGAAATGCAGGATGGCGACAAAAATCCCGCACGAAAACCCTCGACAGACACCCGCCCACAAGCGCCAGACAGGACAGGTCCATCCATACACTTCCGAGTGGAAAACCTTCCGGGCTGGTCACCGGCAAAATGTTGAAAGCCATGTCAAGGTAATGCATGGGCCACGCCCACGCGCAAGCCGCCATGGCAAACGCGCTTCTCAGTTTCCAATCCGATCTCAGCAACACAAGAAACGGCAGCAAAAAATGACCAAACACGAGCACGAGCCCGACGTGAAACCACGTCCCTTGTTCCCTGAGAATGTACCATGAAGTCTCCTCCGGCAGGTTCGCGTTCCAGATCACGAAGTACTGTGAATAATGCATGTACGCGTGCAACAGCGTGAAAGCAAACAACAGCGCTCCCAAAGACTGAAACTGAACCGGCCCCAGCAACGTTCGAAGCGCTCGGTTGCGCCCCAGGACAACTGACAGTAGCCATGCGACTGCGATCGCAAACCAACCGCAGCTCGAGAAAAAGCATGCACCGTAAATCGCCGAATCCCAACCCCGGTCAATCCCCTTCATCCAAAGCGTGGCAGCCCCTGTAACGGTGACCGCAAATACAAACGCCCCTCCCGCGGAATAGCGCCGGAGCCGGTGGGTCAGTCCCGCTTCCCCGGTCTTGTCCTGCTCGAGCGACAACCGCCTGAGGCTGTGCGCCAACCACCACCACGCCCCAAAAATCAAAACAGACAACCCACACCACACCCAAAAGCGAACCCCGCCGTCCGCCCCTGAACTCGATCCCCACTGCCCCGCATTGTGTGTCTGTCCCCACGGATAAACATAACCCCCCAGAAACAACAGTGGCACGAAAGCCAACGCCATCCACGGGAAAACAAAACACGCTACATGTTCGCAAATCCGCCGGATCGAGACCGACCAGCCGGCATCGAAAAGGTGATGTGCAATCACAAGAAACAAAGCGCCAAAACACAGACTCACAAAGAACATGAACGCAACCAACCATGCGAACGCAAAACGATGCGGATCGATCGCTACCCCAAAAACAGCCCCAATCACTCCCGCGCAAATCAGCAAGCCGCCAACGCGCCTGGCCAACGCCATGTCGCAGGTCTTCACGTCATCCTTTGGCTCGAGCACGCTCATATCTCATTCACTGAACTCTGAACGCCGTTCCTGCGGCACGTCTTCCAACAAGCCAAGGTGGCTCAACTGCAAAGCCCGCAAAAATGCCACCACCGCCCAACGGTCACCCGGCGAAATCGCGCCCGCATATCCCTGCATCAAACCTTTGCCACGACCGATCGTGTTGAAAATCTCACCATCGCACATCCGCACAATGCGTGGGTCGTGGAGATTCGCAATCGCCGTCAGCCCGAGACGCGTTGATATGCCCCTGCCATCCCCCTGCAGACCATGACACGGCGCACAATTGATTTCGAATCGCTTCCGGCCCTGCTCGAGCAGCTCTCTGGTTACAGGAACCGGATTGACTTCAAGGTAATTTGTCGTGCCGCGGTACCTGCCCGTGATCGCAGGGGCGTTCGGATCAGCTGCCCCTCGAGCCACCGTGCCTTCAACCGGAACGCGGGACGCCCGCCCGTCAGGAAAAAAACCAAATTGATCCTGCGGGCGAAGCCTCGGCTGACGCACCATGTCGGAAAACAATTCGATTGGAGGACGACGCGAAACAGTGCCGCGAAAACCCAGCACGCTCAATATCGCAAGCACCGCCAAACCAAGGCATGTCAAAACCACGCGCATTCTCACATCGTTACAACCTCGACCTTCACGGCGCCGATTGTCTCGAGGAAACGCCGAGTGTTCTCCCGATGGTAATTCGGGTCCGCGCTTTCGATCACAACAAAGAACCTGTCGCGCGTCGCCAGCGCAAATCGCCCGTGCCCAAACAGCGGATGACGCACCCGCGGCAAACCGATCAGAACAAGCAATCCCCCGAAAGTCGCGATCGCCGCAAATAGAATCGCCAACTCGTACGCCGTCGGAAATGCCGAAAACGGACTGAAAAACGGTTTGCCGCCAATCGGCAGCGGGTAATCAACCTTGTTGAGGTACCAGATGCCGGCCATGGCGATGATGAATCCAACTGCACCACCGATAAACCCAAACCAACCAACTGACGACTTCTTTAGCCCCATGGCCGCCGACATTCCCGGCACCGGATATGGCCCAAAGACATCCCACAATTGAAACCCCGCTGCCCGCAGTCGCTCAGCCGCGCGCAACACTTCCCCCGCCCCGGCAAACTCGGCAATCAAACCGTACTCGCCAGACCCGGGGCCGACCGCATTCGTTGTGTTCGCGTCCGTCGTCATTCGCCTTCTACCTTCTTGTATCGGGTCCATCAGAGGTTGAGGAACATCCCCAAACGCAGGCCGAAGCAATCGATTTCAGCTCGGATACAGCAACAACGGGCAGGTACCGCAGAAACAATAGAAAGAACGTGAAAAACAACCCGAAACTCCCGGCAAAAGTGCACACATCCACCCACGTCGGCCTGTAGTAGCTCCAGTTCGATGGCACGAAATCACGATGCAACGAGCCCACAACTATCACAAACCTTTCCATCCACATCCCGACGTTAATCAGTATCGACAACACCCAAACTGCCCGGAGGTTAAGCCTGACCTTCCGGAACCAGAATGCTTGCGGCACCAGAAAATTGCATGCCACCGCCACAAAAAACGCCCACCAGTAAGGCCCGACAACGCGGTTCCATATCATGAACCTCTCGTAAGGCTTCCCACCAAACCACGCATGGCACGCCTCCACCACGAACGCGTATGCCACAATCGATCCCGTCGCCAATGTCACTTTGCAGATAAGATCTATGTGGCGCTTTGTTATCAGATTCTCCAGACCGCACAGGCTCCGGATCGGAATTATCAAGGTCAGTACCATGCCGAACCCGGAAAACATCGCCCCGGCCACAAAATACGGCGGGAAAATCGTGCTGTGCCAGCCCGGCAACTGCGTCGCGGCAAAATCCAACGCAACAATCGAATGCACAGACACAACCAACGCGGTCGCCAATCCGGCGATTATCAAATAGGCTTTCTCGTAGTGATGCCATTGCCGCTGCGAACCGGTCCAACCCAAACAAAGCAAACCGTAGAAAAACCGTGACACCGGCCTTCGCGCCCGGTCGCGCATCAGCGCAAGATCAGGCATCAACCCAAGATACCAAAACAGAATCGACACGGTGAGATACGTCCCAATCGCAAAAACATCCCACATGAGCGGCGAATGGAATTGGGGCCAAACAGCATTCGAGGTCGGAATTGGCAACAGCCACCATATGTACCAAACGCGTCCAACGTGAATGATCGGAAACAACGCCGCACACAACACCGCAAAAATCGTCATCGCTTCCGCAACCCGGTTGACCGCCGTGCGCCACTGTTGTCGCAACAGAAAAAGAATGGCTGAAATCAGCGTGCCCGCGTGACCAATCCCTATCCACCACACAAAGTTTATTGTGGCCCATCCCCACATAACCGGATGGCTCACCCCCCACACGCCTACGCCCGTAGTGACCAGGTAAGCCACTATCACCACGCCAAGCACTAACAAAGACAACGCCACAAGCAAACCAGCCCGCCACCAGGATGGCGCACCGCCCTCATTGAATCGTGTCGCTTCGTCCGAAATCCATTCCAACCCGCGGTACCCCGTAATCAACGGTTCTCGCGCCAATCCCATCGGCGCGGTCGCAAACTCGGGCGACAACTCCCCACGCGTCTCTTTCTCGGGTCTCACATGCTGTCGGCTGTCGCTCACGGGCAGTTCACCTCAATTGCGGCTGTTCATGGTTGCCATCGCTTGTGATCACATCGAGCATTGGCGTGTTGGTTTCAGCGCTGCTCTTATCCAACATGCGCGGGTTCGGATTCGTAATACGCGCAAGATAGGTCACCCTTTGCCGCAAGTTCAGATGCTCGAGCACACGATATGCCCGGGGATCGGCCATGGCTTCAGAGACCCGGCTTCGAGGGGTCTTGATGTTGCCGAAGACAATTGCCCCTGCCGGGCAAGCCTGCTGGCAAGCGGTCTGAAATGCACCGTCGGGCACGGTCGCACCGCCGGCTGAAACAGCGCGTGTTTTGCCCGCTGTCTTGGCCTGCTCTATGCGTTGCACACAAAACGTGCATTTCTCCATCACACCGCGCATTCGAACGGTCACATCCGGATTCATCAGCAACCTGAGCATGTCCAACTCCGATTTTGGCCGGGTTTCAGGCCCCATTCGCGTCAGCCAACGCAGAAAATCGGTTCGCGCAATTGACGAGCTGTTCTGTCCCTTGATTCCGGGGCCGCTCAGTGCCCGCCTGTGATAATCGAAATAGTTGAACCGGCGAACTTTGAAGGGGCAATTGTTTGAACAATACCGTGTGCCGACGCACCGATTGTACGCCATAACGTTCAATCCCTCGTCGTTGTGTGAGGTGGCGTTGACCGGGCAAACACTCTCACAAGGCGCAGCTTCGCAGTGTTGACAAAGCATCGGTTGCCAGACAACCCGGGCCGCTTCCAGCGATCCCACGTAGTACCTGTCCACGCGCATCCAATGCATCTCGCGCCTGCGCAACACCTCTGCCTTGCCAACAACCGGCACATTGTTTTCGCTCTGGCAAGCGACAATGCAGGCGCCGCAGCCCACGCACAAACTCAGGTCAATCGCCATTCCCCACTGGTAAGACGCGGTTTCTGCCAGCCGATCAAGGGGGTTCTGATAAAGCGCGCCTTTGGCCTGCGACCCGCCCACAATCGACCCTTTGGCAAGCTTCGCCTTCGCAAGGTATTCTTCATGGGCGGCCTCCCGTACCACCGCACGGCCCTCAGAGGACGATTGCCATTGCGTGCAGGCAACCGAATGCATCCTGTCCGTCTTCGCAATTGCAGCCCCACCCGCAATGAACAGCGCCTTCGAAACGCGCACGCTGTACGCATTGTAACCAACGCCATTCCCAACCCGCCCCGCCGCAGAACGACCGTAGCCAAGGCTCAACCCAATTGTGTTCTCGGCCACACCTGGCAATACCCAGACCGGTCCGTCAATGCTCCGACCGTTCACATCAACACGCACCACCGGAACCGAGTAATCACCCATTGCGCCACTGGGCATGCGTAAGTTCAGTTGCGCCGCGGTGCGCGGCCCGACAACGATGACGTTGTCCCAGGTGATCTTTGTGATCGGGTCGGGCAATTCTTGCAGCCACCCGTTGTTGGCGTGCCGACCATCGTCAAGCCTGTAATCGGGCGCAATTACCACTTCACAAGTGCCTCTCCCCTCCGAATGCTCCGGTGCCGGATTTACCGATCTCACCGCCTCAGCAATCCTGCGCAAGTCGGGTTTCACTGACCCAGCCGATTTCGATGAACTGCCTTCAAGGTAACCGTCCCGCAAAAACTTGTACCATCGCGCTTCAAAATCGCCTTCGGTAACAATTCCACGCAATGTGTCCCGAACGATTTCGTAAGGATCTGTTGTCGCCAGCCCACACAACCTCGCGAGGACTTCCAGCTCCGTCAGCCCTCCAAACAACGGCGCTATCAAAGGCTGAACAGGCACAACAGTGCCGTCCCCCGTCACACCATCACCCCACGATTCAAGGAAATGCGCCCGCGGCAAATGCAGGTCGCAAACAGGAAACGTTTCATCCTCATACTCACCCAGCCGAATCACGGTGCCGGCCTTCCGTTGTGTCCGCGCCCAGTCAAGATCGGCTGGCGCTGAGTACACCGGATTGCCCCCAAGAATGACCAACGTGTCAACCCCGCCGCGATTCAACTCAGCAGCAAGCTCGGTTATCGGGGATTCTTCGGACTCGGGCCATTCAATATACTTGACCGCATGATCGACCGATCCAAGAACGACATTCATCGTGTGCGCCAGCATGTGCACAACAGCCGGCTGCCGGTGCCCCGCCAAAACCACCGCCCCGGAACCGGCTTCAACCAAATCCTCAACACATGCCGTCGCCCAACCGCGCAGTGCATCAGGTAGCCCTGCAATTCGTCCCATCAGAGCGCTCTCCAACCCGGCTGACTCTGACCCGAGACGGGCCCAGCCAATCTGCCGACCCAGTTCACCAAACAGCAACATGGTCATCAGAACAATCCTGCTCGGCGGAATGCTCAATCTGTGATCTGCGTTTGCCCCCGTCAGCGTGAAAAGGCTCTCCACCACGTAGAGCCGATTCATGGTGTTCCGGGAAAGACGTGGATTTCGTCCCCGGGCGAATCCCGCGATCATCCGATGCGCATCTTCTTCCATCCCGAGAAAATCGCAATCAATGGAAAGAATCCGTCGCGCATGCTCGAGCCGATACACCGGCCTGACCGGAACACCAAACAGCAACGTCGCTGCCTTGCGATGCACGTCGAAATCCACGGGCTCGTGAACAAAAAATCTTGCTTCCGGGAAACGTTCGCGGGCAATTCGCAGCAGCCTTGCGCGCGAAGGCGAACCACTCCTTTCGAGCAAAAAGGAGAGTCCCTTGCCATTCAAGCCTGCGAACTTCACGCCTGTGTGTTTCAGAATGCTCGTCGCTTCCTCGCGCGAGACAGCAACGCCTTTGTAAGTGAATCGCGTTGCTCGATCCGGGTCATACAGGCTCAGGATTGCTGCTTGCGCGTGGTGAGTGGTTCCAATCCGACCCGCCTCGTCGTCACCGTTTGACGGTTTGTCCGGATGCTCGACGTTTGCTTCTATCTTGATCGGACGACCTTCGTACGACTTGACCAACAGCGGTATTGCCGTTTCGCGAAACGGCATCGAAGTGGCAAAGTACTCGGGCACACCATGCAAATACCCCTCCGGCAAACGAGAAAAGGGAACGGCTTTCTCGACGGGCCGACGGCAGCCGCTCAACCCAATCCCCCCAAGCAACAGCGAAGCCGACATCACCCGCATGAATTCCCGCCGCGTGACCGGATCTGGAGTTTCCTCTTGTCCATCCGAAGAGCAAACCCCGCCAACATGCCCCAAGCCATGGCCCAAACCTGAACAAGGCATCCCATCGCCCGTCGGCAAACTCTCTTCAGGCACAACTTTCATCGGTGACAGGTCGAACAGTAAACAGATTTTCGAATGCCCAACTCGCGAATCAGTCTTTGTCCAACAACAACCTGCTCCGCAGGACCAGCCGGTTGCCAGTCCGGATCATACACGCGCTCGAGCGGGCGAAGCGACCGTTCCGGATTGCGATGGCAGGCCAAACACGACCCCATGCTCAGCGACCTTGCATGCGTAACACTGTCCATCTGGTTGACCTTGCCGTGGCACTCGACACAGCCCACACCCCGGTTCACATGCACTGCATGATTGAAAAACACATAATCGGGATTCCTGTGCACCCTTGTCCACTCGATCGAATTCCCGGACTCAATCGCCTCCTTCAAAGCAACAATCCGAGCGTCGTCGCTCAAAACCTGATTGTGGCAGTTCATGCAAAGCAACGCATCAGGAATGTTCGCGTATGGCGATTGTTCGACTCCGAAATGACAGTAGCGGCAATCAATGCCGAGCTCGCCCGCATGAACCTTGTGGCTGTAGCTCACCGACTGCTGCGGCGTGTATCCCACCCTGCTATACTCCGGAGTCAGGTAATACCAACAACCCACCACCACCGCAACGCACAGCGCAAATGCCACTGCAACCGCAGCCATGACGCATCTGGATACTTCACGCATGACACGCACGCAAGCCATCTGTTCCCCATCCGCTCCCGCACGATGTTACCAGCGCTCGGATGCCGCCACCCCCGCCTCTTTCGCACTCAACCTCGACAATGGCTTCGCCATAAGAATCAAAACAAACCCGGCGCAAAACGCTGTCAATCCAATCGCAAGATATCCCTGCGGCATTCGTTCCGCCGTCTCAACCTTCAGTTGCCCCGCTATCAAACCCGCCAACACATTCCCCAACGACGTCGCAAGAAACCATACCCCCACCATTTGACCGACCAGTTTGGCCGGCGAAAGCCGCGTCACCGAACTCAATCCAACCGGACTCAGGCACAGTTCACCAAGTGAATGCAGCAAATATGTGAGAACAAGCCATAACGGCGAGACAGGCTCTCCCATGGCCGCGTACCGTGACGCAGCCGACATCACCGCAAAACCCGCCGCCAACAGAATCAACCCCCATCCGAATTTTACCGAAGCGTCCAGCTCGATACGGCGTCGTTCCAAAGCCGTCCAAACCCACGCCACAACAGGCGCAAAAAGTATCACAAATATCGCCCCCAACGATTGAAACCACCCCGCCGGAATCTCGAAAGCTCCCCTCGCCTCGCCGCTCATCCACAACAGCTCAAGCACACGATCCGTGTGTTTCTGTGCAAACAAATTGAACGACGACCCCGCCTGCTCGAAACCAGCCCAGAAAACCGCCGACGCAACAAACAGCACCAGAATCGCCAACACACACCGCCGCTCCGCCCTCGTCAAACCCATCACAAAGAATGCACACCCAAAATACAGCGCGCCAATCACAATAATCACCGTTGCCGCCGACCCCGCGGCCATTACAGGATCGATCCTGATTGCGCCCCCGGCCACTGCGTAACACACACCTGCTATTGCTACCACAGCCAAAAGCAAAAGCACCACGCGCAGCCAGCCCCTTCCTACCCGGCAGTCCGATCCCACAGCAGCCCTCGTCGATCCCGATGACAACCACCCCCACCAAACGCCTCCACCCACCGAATCCAGCGTTTTCCGCCCAACATTGCCCAGCAAATGGTTGGTCAAGCCGTACTGGATCAGCCCCACAAGCATTCCCAGCCCTGCAGCACCAAAACCGCTCCGCCAACCGTACCATTTCGCAACCGTGCTGCAAATCAACGGCCCAATCGCTGCGCCAAGGTTTATCCCCATGTAGAAAATCGTGAACCCGGCATCGCGCCGACCCGACCCGCTCCCGTAGAGACCGCCGACCATCGCCGTGATGTTCGGCTTCAACAGACCCGTCCCCAATACCACAAGCCCCAACGCCGGGTAAAACATCGCTCTCTCGGGTATTGCAAGCGACAGATAACCCAGAGAAATCAAAACGCCCCCACACCACACAGCACAACGACCGCCAATCACCCGGTCCCCAAACCAACCCCCTGGCAGCGCCGCCAGATAAACGCCCGCAGTAAACAGACCGTAAACCGCCGCCGCATTCTCGACTCGAAGGCCAAGCCCGCCGGCTTCGGGCGCATCCACCATGAACAGCACAAGCAACGCCCGCATCCCATAATAGCCCATCCGCTCCCACATCTCGGTGAAGAAAAGACTGTACAACCCGCGTGGATGACCGCGGATTGCTCCGTCAGTGCAAGGCTCTGGTGTGCTGCGTGCTTGCGTGCACACTTGTTATCCTCATCGATGGATCAAGGCAAGTTTCATAAACCGGCGCACTAATTCGAACCTCGAATCCAGACCGCCAGCGGATGCAATCGCCGAGAACAGGCCGGCCAAAAAGGCGCTCCGGAAATTCAGCTCAGCACGGCACGACCGCAACCGAAGGATTCGTCCGAAACAACCTCTTCGGTTGTAGCAATACGACTCTTTCGCGCCACAGCCCAAGCCACAGTCAGCGAGGCTCCGCCCCACACCGACCAGCCCGGAAATTCTACCAGCCACCCCCACAGGTCCACCGACGCGTTCAGTTCGGTGCGGTTTCCGCGGCCCGCATGTTTCGCAGCCCGGCGTAGCCAGAACCAAAGCTGCATGACGGGCTAAGACCCTGCGGCTGCGACTGTTGATGAGGGCTGTCTGCCACGCCAGGCTGCCAAATACCTGTACCCCCCCATACTAACTCACTCCCAAAGACCTTTTATCGAGCTTGACGTTGAAGATGGCACAAGTAGTTTTGTGGACAAATGAAGATCAAAACTCGACGTTTTGGGATCGGCCCCGGTGCGTTAAGCCCACGAAGCAGAGCCCGGACAGGCTTCACATTGATCGAGCTTTTGGTCGTAATTGCAATCATTGCAATCCTCGCAGGTTTGTTGTTGCCAGCGCTTGCGCGCGCCAAGGAAAAAGCACAGCGCACCGCTTGCATCAACAACCTCAAACAGATCGGCATCGCAATGCACATGTACGTGGATGATAACAGAGATCAGTTGGCATACCCCAACTGGGGAAACACGTACCCGGGCTGGTTGTACACACCAGTAGGTGGGCGGCCTCCACAACTCAACGCCACAAACTCGACACTGCCATACCAGTCCGGCCTGTACTGGCCATATGTGAATTCGACCAAAACGTATATCTGCCCGACCGACAAAACCAATGCGCCGAACTGGAAAGCCCGCGACAACAAACTCTCCACATACACCATGAACGGAGCAGTCTGCAATTACGGCGTTCTGCAAGGCAAACGGCCCGACACGTACAAACTTGGACAGTTCAACCCCGTCGCTTACGTGCTCTGGGAACCCGACGAGGATTTGTACATCAAAATGTGGGGATTCAACGGCGTGTACAACGACGCCAGTAATGAGCCCGATCAAGCTTGCGGCGTCGGCCGCCGCCATATCAAAGGAGCCGATATCCTCGCCTTCGGCGGTCACGTCGTGTTCATCCAATTCGAAGCTTTCGAGCGCGAACGCAACAACAAGCCCGGTTTGCTCTGGTGTGTTCCTGATGATCCTCGCGGCGGGGCTACGCGATGACCCGCATGTTTCCCAGCCCGGCATAGCCGGAACCAAAGTTCCCTGACGCGCAAAGACGCGGTGCATTCGCCCGTTGATCAGAAAGCTCTGCCCCGCCGGGCTGGGAAATATCTCCTGCGACTTCGTCCCCTGCCCCCGGCTCACGCCTCCTGAAAAAAATACAGGCACTGCAGATAGCGACGCCACAGCAGACAGGCAAAACCCAGTGATAGGTGTCGCCGTAACTTCGTGTCTGTCCCCATATCCCGCCCACCAAACCCCTTTCGGTCACCCCGTTGAACGTTGAGCGTTGAACGTTCCACGTTGAACGTTCCTGATCGGTATATCGAAAATCGTGTCTGTCCCCATCACGGGGCGCCCCGCAGGCCTGGACCGCCCGACCCGCGCTTGGTCAGGTCCACCGGGCCAAGAGTTCGGTCGCCCAGATTACGTGTCTGTCCCCATATCCCGCCCGCCATGCGCTCTTTCGGTCACCCCGTTAAAAGTTGAGAGTTGAACGTTCCATGTTGAACGTTCCTGATCGGTATATCGAAAATCGTGTCTGTCCCCATCACGGGGCACCACAGCCGGCTGGAACCGTCCGACCGTAGCTTCGACAGGTCCACCGGGCCAAGAGTCCGGTCGTCCAACTTCGGTGTCTGTCCCCATATCCCGCCCGCCATGCGCTCTTTCGGTCACCCCGTTAAAAGTTGAGAGTTGAACGTTCCTGATCGGTAAACCGGACATCCTGTCTGTCCCCATATCTGGGCGCCCCGGCCGGCTGGTATATCGGACATCGTGTCTGTCCCCATATCTGGGCGCCCGCGCCGGCTGCAACCGTCCGACCGGCGCTTGGGCAGGTCCGGTCTGTCAAAAGTCCGATTGCCCGGGCCAAATATCGTGCCTGTCCCCCTATTGGGACCACCCTCCCCAAAAGCCGTGCCTATGCCCATATTTGGTCCCGGACAGATTATCCAGTATTCGAGAGGCCGCAACGTGGTCACCCAACTGCTTACGGCCAAAAAGGCAGATATTGACAAAGTGCGCAAACTTGCAGCCTGAAAACCTTCGCAAGTGTGATCGATTTCGCAGTATAAATATTCAGCCCGGCAGTCCTGTTGAATCATTCAACCCAACTAAAAAGCCCCGGCTGATTATCTTCCTGAGGAAAGCGCAACAACCAGACTTGCGCTTTCTTCTTCGGCCCAGCCGGGGCTTGTTGCTCGCGAATCAGCTTACGGCGAAATGACACGGAAGAACCGTGCTCCGCCAGTGGTTTCAGTTGTATAAGGGCTCGTCGCTCCTGCCACGTCTTCCCATGGGCCTGTTACGTTGGGAGCCGACTGGAGTTTCTGGCCTGCCGCCGACGGCGACCAGCCGACGGTGACGCTTGGGCCAGTGCGGCTGATTGTCATTGTCGGCTTGGCCGGAGCTTCGAGGATCAAGTACCCGACGAGGTCCACTCTAAGCCCAGTTGGATTCGGAGTAGCAGGGGCATTGCTCACGATGAAGTCCAATGTGTTCGTTCCTGCGACCAAACCGGTGGTGATCGTGAACGGCGTCAGAGCGTTGAAACCGGAGCAGGTAATACCTGTACTGGTTCCGTTAACGAGTATGTCCACACCGGAATTATCAACCGCCCAGCCACCGACCAGTTTCACCTTTGATATGTCATAGCCGGCCAGATCGAACGTGGTGCGATACACATACGTGCCTTCGTAATTGCCCTGTGTTGGGTCCACAGTTTGATACTGCGCAGCCGACGGGCCAATCCACCTTGACTTTGGACCATTGAGCAACCACGTGCCAGACACGATCGGCCAGACGTTCGTAATCGCATAGGCCTCCGGTCCGGGGAAGAACGGATCGGCGCTCTCGACCAGAGTATAATGTGGATCAACCGCGCCATCCGCCAGCAGCAAACCATCGTTGGCAACGCCCGTCCCGTAAATGCCCGGAATAGGCCGCATGTTGACGTTAAGTGTCGCAGCCGCGCTGACAGCGTCCCCCCATTGATTGCTAACTTTGACCGAATAATTCCCGGAATCAGCCGTCGTCAGATTCGACAGAACCAAAGTCGGTTCTGTCCGCCCGGGCAGATCAACGCCATTCTTCATCCACTGATAAAAGAGCGGCAACGTGCCCGTTGCGGCGACTGTGAACGTAAACGTGTCGCCTTCTGCAGCCTCGCCGCCGCGCGGGTTCGCGGCGATCGCAGGCGGTATCCCCGGCAGCGTGCGAGCGCTGGTTTGAGTAAACTCGACTCGCAAACCCGTCGGACCGGCAGTGTCGTTGTTCACTGTAAAGTCAATCGTGTTCACTCCCTGCAAGAACGGCACATCAGCGCTTGTTATTCTGAACCCTGTCCACGCCGCGAAACTCGTGCTCGCCGGGACGTTCACAGTTGTGCCGTTGACAGAAACCACCGTTCCCCAATTGTCCGATGCCCATCGACCGACTATCAGGACCGTGTTCGTGTCCCGGCCCGCAAGATCGAACGTCGTCCGATATACATATGAACCACCCGCCGTGTCCGCATCACCCGCGGTCGCGCGCGGCCCGATCCACTTCGACGCACTGGTGTTCCCCAGCCATGCACTGCCAATCGGCCAGGCCTCGTTGCACACCAAAGTATCAGCCGATCCGCTGTCCGGGTTCGACAACAAGGTCCAAAACGGATCCACAGCCCCGGCAGGAAGCGGCACACCCGCCTCATCAACGCCCGTGTTGTGCAAGCTCACAATTCTTTCGAGCAACGACAACCGCGCAACGCTGCTTGTCACTGATCCAGACTCGTTTGACACCACAACAGTGTAATCACCCTCGTTCAGCAGCCGCACAGCCGGGATCGAAAATGTCCGGTCAGTTGCCCCCTCGATCTTTTCACCATTGAAAAACCACTGATACTTTAGCGGCAGGCTTCCCACGGCGCCGACCGTGAAGCTCGCAGACTGCCCAAGGTACACTGTCAGAGATTTTGGTTGGCTCGTTATAACCGGTTTTGTCCCTGAAGCCACAGGCACCACGGCGACATTATCAATCAATGCGGTGCAATCGCCGCCTTGAGGACTGCTCTTGATGAACGACAACGTCAACTCAGGCGCCGCCGCCACGAACACGTCGCTGGAAACTTCATAGTACGGATTGCCTCCCCTAACCGGCTCGACACTGTGCGGGGCCACGACCGTTGTCTCGCCCACTCGCACCTCGAGACCGGGAATCGTAACCGTCGTGCGCGCGTTTTCGTAGTAATGCACATAATACTCGGCGCCCACGGTGAAACCTTTAACCAACTGGCTCATTGCGCCGTCAGCCTGCATGAATGCAACCTGTTTCCCATGCGGAGTTGTGCCATTGTCGCCAAACGGACTCCGGCCGTCGCTCACCGGATTGATCCCATGTCCGCCCAGGGATTCCCAGCCGGTGACCGGGAAGTTGCCGCTTACGTAACCCGGCCAAACGTCGAACAGGTCCGCCTCAAAACTTGCGTTCTCCATCGGCAAACCCACGACGACCTGCGCAACCTGGCTGGTCACTGAACCAGCAGAGTTCGAAACAATCACGTCGTAGGCCCCGGCAGCCGCGCTCGACGCTGAGGGGATTTCGTAAGTGTCGCTGGTTGCGCCCGCTATGTTCGCGCCGTTCAACCTCCATTGATATGTGGGCGATGGCACGCCGCTTGCCACCACCGCCAGTTTCACCGGCACACCCGCCGACACAATCACACCCTGCGGCTGAGCGGTGATCACCGGCGCAACATTGCGTGATATGGCTTCCCGATTGCTGAAGCCGTAAACGTGGAAACTGACATTAGCCGGCACAAGCGGCGCAAATTTCATCGTCGCTGTCCCGGTTGCATCTGCCGTGTAACGGTAGGAGATCATGATGCCGCCGTCGTTCCAGTAGGCGTCCTGGTTCAGCGTGAGACAATCGCCGTTGAAATCAAACGTGGCCCAGCGCGCTGTCACCGCCGGGTTTTCCCAACCTACAGAGTAAATCGTCATCACGTACTCCATTCCCGGGGTCAACCCCATGACCTTGATGCTCTGGTATTGCCCAGCCGGAACATTGCCACCGTACACGAAATCAGTCGCTATAACCGAGCTGCCGTCACCGGCCCCGGTCAGACTGTTCGCGTCGCCATTGAAAACGTTCCCAAGGTACGTCGTCGTGAATTTGTCGGAGACGGACGGTGCACCGCCGGCAACCCCCTTGAATGTGACGCCGTTGACCACTGCATCGGCACCGCTGCCGAAGTTGTAAGCGTGAGTATAGAAGTACTGCGGATCGACGCCTGAATCGGCATCGCCGGTCCATTGTGCAAACACCCACTTGCCACTGGTTGGCGCAATCTTGAAATCGTCAACCAACAGAGTCTGATCACCGGTTGCATCGTTCACGATTGACAGTTTTTGCGATGCGGCAGTGGCCTGAAATTCGAACGCGACAGTCCAATATGGGTTTGAACCCGTCACCGCCGCAGTCGATAGACCCTCAGCTCCAAAGTCCCAGAAGAACACCGACACATCGTCAAGGTAAACCTTCACATTCGGGGTTTGTCCACCGCGCGCATTCGCACGGAATGTGATCTTGTATCTGGTCCCAACGGTTAAGCCGCTGATCGTGGTGCTCAACGTCGAAGGGACCGATGGGTCATCAGTGTTGGATTGAATGAAAGCGACGTTGTTGCCGTCCGGCACAACGCCGTTGTCGGCAAACAGGCTTCCCCCAGCCGGATTCAACCCCACATGCGCTTCAGGCCTACCAGTCCACCCGGTAATCGGGCCATTCCCACTGATGTACCCGGGCGACACAGTAAAAGTGTCCGCTTCAAAGCTCGGGTTTGGAATAGTCTGAGCAAAGGCGGCGAAGCTTGACGCAGCAACAACGAATAATAACCAACACCTCGGCAATAGAACAGAGTCTCTTTTCATAACTTTATGCCAATCTTGTCCTTGGGTTGTCATTCAGCCCTGCAGTGTCAAGCTCTAACCCAACTCTGTCAATCAGAGAAAATGGCGACGCACAAGGCCACAAGGCCCGACCTGTTCATGCTTGAACCAAGACGACAAACTGGTACCATTCCGGCCAGTGAAAACGAGGCAAGTCTTGCCGATTGTTTTGATGGTCGTTTTTGCGCTGACACGGATTCCCGGTGTGTTGCCGGAAAACTTCAGCGCTGTGTACGGTTTGTTGTTCTGTTGTGGAGTGTACATGACCGGGCGGATGGCATGGTGGCTCCCGTTGGCCACCATGGCCGTTACCGACCTCGGGCTGAACCTCTATTATCAACTGGCGTTGAATGTCGATGCATTCAAGCCTTACCTGTTGTTCAACTACGCCGCCTATGTCGTCCTGATCTTGCTCGGGCGCAGGTTCACCGCCAGAGCGTCGTGGCTCGCCCTTCTCGGCGGCGGAATCATGGGCGCGATCCTCTTTTATCTCATCACAAACACAGCAGCGTGGTTTTTCAATCCATTCGGAAATCCTGAATACACCAAAGACCTCGCAGGATGGATCACCGCCCTCACCCGCGGCACAGCCGGGTACCCGGCCACAGTCGAGTTCTTTCGCAACACCCTGCTCAGCGGAGGCCTGTTCACTGGCCTGTTCGCAGGCGTAATGAAGCTCTTCGCCGCGCCGGAAGAACAGGAAAGCGAAGAAGAAGAGCCCGCGGAAGAACCGGCGGAATCGCCCGCACCGGAACCGACCGACGCAAAAGGCTGATCGATCCGCCCCGACAACGCCGCCTCAAAACCAAGGTCCGAACGCCCATGAGCAATCAATGTTCACTGGGACTGATTGCTGATACGCACGGTTTTGTTGACCCGCGGATTCCGGCCATTTTCTCTGGTGTAAACCACATACTGCACGCCGGCGACGTTGGCCCGGAATCGGTCCTTGTCGAACTGCAACGTCTGGCACCGACAACAGCGGTCATCGGCAACACCGACAACCTGTTAACCCTGCCTCATTCCCTTGTGATCGATCTTTTTGGCTGCCGCTTTCTCCTTCAGCACATCGTTGATCCCCTCCATCCCACCACGGAATTGTCGCAATGCATCGAAACCGCCCGGCCCGACATCATCGTTTTTGGCCACACACACCGACCGTTCATCGACTGGGTCAATGGCAGGCTCTACGTCAACCCGGGCTCGGCCGGGAAACGTCGCTGGGACACCCAACGGTCCGTCGCCATCCTGCACCTGTTCGATGAGGGGCCGCACGTGGAATTCCACACGTTGCCGGACTGACATTATCAGGCCGCGAATTGCACCTCGCAGCCTCCCAAAAGAACACCAATTAGTTCACTCCGGTGAAATGTCCGGCCCTACACTTTGATATAATCCCAGCCCGGCGCAGCCGGAACCAAAGTTGCATGACGCACAAAGACGCCGTGCCTGCACCAGTTGATCGGGAATCTCAGCGCCGCCGGCCTGGGAAATATCTGCTTCGACTCCGTCCCCTGCCCCCCGCCTCCACGCCTCCTGACAAAAAAAATACAGACACTGCAGATGGCAACGCCACAGTACAGACAGGCTAAACCCAGTGATACGTGCCGCCGCAACTCCGTGCCTGTCCCCATATCCCGCCCACCTTGCCCGCTTTCGGTCACCCCGTTGAAAGTTGAGAGTTGAACGTTGCACGTTGAACGTTGTGGCGCACGGCGTAAAATTGGCCTGAAAATCACGGTTTAAAAATGCCCGGGCTAAATGTCTCTGTGCGCTAAGCAGAACTGATCCGGTTCTGCTGGGATGAACTGAGCCAGCCGTACCGG
>Ga0315298_1001445_pt1 | contig 43415 bp, 39 predicted proteins | sample WHS_1_MG_FD_203077 | JGI IMG/M metagenome (GOLD analysis project Ga0315298, IMG submission 203077) | Extremophilic microbial mat communities from Washburn Hot Springs, YNP, Wyoming, USA - WHS_1_MG | ecosystem: Environmental > Aquatic > Thermal springs > Hot (42-90C) | place: USA: Wyoming... | reverse complement strand
TATCCAGAGCTATCCCCCATGCCTTGAAAACTCCAGGGGTTCGGGGGCGGCGCCCCCGACTCCAAACGGACATTTTCCCTGAGCAATTAGCGGTCATAATCGCTGAGCAGTAACACGCGGGATCGCCTGACAATCTGGGCGGGGTATCCGCCGTGGCGGATACCCCGCCCAGAATTCTGAACCGCCGCCCGCCGAAGCCGCTCTAATGGACCTGTCCGCGGGAGGTCCCAAGCATCTTCATCATCAGCCCGGTGAGGGCGAAAGCCGGGCCGAGAACTCCCACGATCAGGGCCTCGTCCCGCCGGCCGATGATGTACAGCCCGACGGCGCTCAGAATCGCCCCCATGCTGAAGCCCAGGTACGCCTCGTCAGGGGCTTGCTCGAAGCTTCGCGCCACCACGTCCGTCCGAACCGCTGTAGCTGCCATTCCTCAACCCTCCTACTCTCCGTCCTTCTCCGACTCTGCAGGCGCGCTAGGGGTCCGCGGAAACAATCCATGGGGAACTCCTACCACATTCTGCTGCACGAACCATGCCTCCGAGCACGGGCTGCCACCGCCTGGTCTGCATCTTGCTGGTTCTGCATCGGACCGGCGCGGCGCGCGGCTCCCTGCCCCAGTCCTCGGCACACTGTCCGATGGCTGGCGCGCTCCCTACCTTCCAATCCCGGTCGCGGAAAGGGTGTGCCGGTCCGTCCAGAACGATCCTTGGCGCCGAAGAGGAGGCTGCGCATGCCTAGCCCTCAGCCATCAACGAAGAAAGGTGCTGGTCTCAAGGTTCTTTTCGCAGTAGCCGCGTGGGGCCTCGGGCACGCCACCCGGGACCTGGTGCTCATTCGCGCGCTGCTGGCAGCCGGACACGATGTCACCATACTTTCGACGGAAAGGGCCTTGCGGCTCCTCCGCGCTGAATTGGGAAACCGCTGCAGCTATCTGGACCTGCCGGACATCCCCAAGCCGCTCAGCCGAAAAGCGGCCATGTTCTATGTCAAGATGAGCCTTTCCATGCCGCTGGTCTTCTGGACCTTCTGGCGCGAGCATCACTTCGTCCGGAGGATCAGCCGCGCCCGAAAGTTCGACCGCATCGTTTCCGACACACGCTACGGCGTCTTCCTCCGCGAGATCCCCAGCTACTACATCGTCCACTCCCTCCGCCAGATCGTCCCTGGTCGCCCCCGTCGGCTGGAGCGGATGGTGGAGATGGCACAGCGACGACTGCTCTCCGGGGCACGGCGGATCCTGGTCCCAGATCAGCGTGAACGCGGTCTGGCAGGCGACCTCTGCCACAACCTCACCTGCTACGACACCGATGAGATCGAGTACCTGGGGATCCTCTCCAGCGTGAGGCGGCGAACTGTAGAGCCGGACATCGACTATTTCATCACGGTCTCAGGGGCGGAGCCCCAGCGGAGCATCTTCGAGAGGATGGTGCTGCAGCAGGCCCACGAGCTACCGGGGAGGGTAGTGATCGCGCTGGGAAAACCGGATCAGCCCCTGTCAGTAGCCAGCGACGGCAGGGTGGACATATACAGCTACATGGGGCGCTCGCAGCAGGAGGAGATGATGAACCGCGCTCGGATGGTGGTCAGTCGATCCGGCTACACCACCATGATGGAATTGGCCGAGCTGGGCAAGAAGGCCCTCCTGGTCCCCACCGTGGGGCAGAGTGAGCAGGAGTACCTGGGAGCCTACCACGAGAACCTGGGGACCATGCACACGGTCACCCAGTCGCACCTCTCCCTTGCCCGCGATGTCCAGGTAGCAGAGTCCTACTCCGGGATCCCGGTGGACCATCTAACCGAAGAGTCAACACGGAGGTTCCTGGAGGTGGTCGATGGCTAGCCCGACTCCGAAAGCAGCCTGGTCCTCTGCAGGGCGCCGATATCGCGCGCCCCTACACAGAACATGGCAGCGCGGAGCTCACCAATGAAACGTTCCAACCACTCGATGACGGCGTCGGCCGACTCCGTGGCAGGCAGCAGCAGGGGCTGCGCCACCCCCACGGCCCGCGCCCCCAGTGCAAGGGCAACGGCGGCCTGCACGCCATTCCTGATGCCCCCCGAGGCGATCACGGGAAGATCCCCCGCTACCGGCAGCACCTGCAGCAGCGACTCCGCCGTGGGAATCCCCCACGACGCGAAGGGCGACCGGATAGCCTCCTCGCGGCTCGCTCCCGCCGATAGCTGCTCCACCAGGTACCAGGAGGTACCCCCTGCACCGGCCACGTCGATGGCAGCCACCCCCGCAGCCACCAGAGCCTGGGCAGTCTCTCGTGATATCCCCCAGCCCACCTCCTTGGCCACGACCGGCGAGCCCAACCCCGCGCACACCTCGGCGATGCGCTGGGACAGCCCCCTGTACCGGCGGTCGCCAGAGCGCTGGTACACCTCCTGGAGGCCGTTCAGGTGCAAGCAGAGGGCGTCGGCCCCGATCATCTCCACCGCCCTGCGGCACTCCGCCAGCCCGAACCCGGTATTGAGCTGGACAGCCCCCAGGTTGCCCATGAGCAGTATGTCGGGGGCGTACTCTCTCACCCTGTAGGAATCCTCCAGACTTGGATCGACGATGGCTGCCCTCTGAGACCCGACCCCCATGCCGATCCCCAGTCGCTGGGCCGCAATGGCCAGGTTCCGGTTGATCTCCGCGCCCAGCCTGCATCCGCCAGTCATAGCGGTGATCACCACCGGCGCCCTCAGCCGCTTGCCGAGCAGGTCAACGCTGAGATCGATCTCCTCCCAATCCAGGTCCGGCAGCGCCTGGTGGACAAATCGGAACCTCTCCAGTCCGGTGGTGATCCCATTGGCCTGGACATCGTGCCTCAGGCAGATCTGCAGGTGCGCCTCCTTGCGACGCTCGTGGGTTGTCACCCTTCCCCCCATCAGCTCTCTTCCTAGACATGCGAGCCCATTCTTCATATCGAACCCGGCATGAGGGGCGGGCAGCCGGCGCGCCGCCCCACACTTCTGGATCGATACACCTGGCCCCTGCCCAGCTCACCCATAATGATAACCGAAGGCCTCTCGGCCCACCCACTGCCCGACGTGGCTACCTGACGACCGGTGCCTCGCACCCGGCGGCGATGGCGTCCAGAGCCATCGTCTCATCCACCTCCGTGTCGACGCACCCGTCCCGCTTCAGCGGGACGACGACGATGGCCGGCGCCTCCCTCTGATGGTCCCTGGCGAGGGCCCCGACCGCATCCACCCCTTCTCCCAGCTCCCTGGCGCACGCCACGGCCACGATCGCCTTGGGGTCGTGCTCCACCACGAACCTGACGGCCATCGCCCCACCTGCCGCCACACACACTCCCTTGTATCCCAGGGAGACAGCGGCCCGGCTGAGCCTCCCCACCGCGCAATCCTCCTGGCAATCCTCTGGGCAAACAAGTCCACGCTTGGAGAACTTCCCCGGACAGGTCGCGCTGGGGCGCATGCAATGGGAAAGCAGCAGAATGCGGTCGCCGGGGCTGGTGGCCGCGAACCTCTCCCTCTCCTCAGGCTCGTTCATCGGAGTGCTCCCTTCATCAGAGCGTAGTACCTGGCCAGCGCCATCAATGGAAAGTAGACCCGGTACAGGTCGTATCTCAGGTAGAATGCCTTGGGGAAGCCGGTTCCCGTGTAGGGCTCCTCGTCCCACGCGCCGTCCTCCCTCTGGGTAGAAAGCAGGTACTCGATGCCACGCGATACCGCAGGACCTGATGCCTCTCCAGCTGCCATCAACCCAAGCAGCGCCCAGGAGGTCTGAGACGGCGTGCTGTCGCCCGTGCCCTTCCATGCAGGGTCCGCATAGCTCTCGCAGCTCTCTCCCCAGCCGCCGTTCGGGTTCTGACGGAAGGCCAGCCAGCTGCAGGCACGGCGAACGAACCCCTCATCGACGAGCCCATCCACGGCGGCCAGGGCCGAAAGCACCAGTCCCGTTCCGTATATGTAGTTGACACCCCACCGCCCGTACCATGACCCATCGGCCTCCTGCGTTCCGCGAAGATATGTGAGAGCTCTCCGCAGCGAGGCGTCGTCCAGCTTCGACTCCCCCAGCAGCTCGACCACGTGAGCTGTCACATCGGCGCAGGTGGGATCCAACGGAGACATGAAGTCGGCGAAGGGGATCTGGCCCAGGATCGCCCTATCGTTGTCCTTGTCGAAGGCGGCCCACCCACCATCCCTGCTCTGCATGCTGACCACCCACCGGACCGCCCGCTGGATGGCCCGCTGCTTCGCTGACTCCTGGACCCCGTCCAGTCGGACCTTGCTCAGCGCCCGAGCCACTACCGCCGTGTCATCCATGTCGGGATAGAGGTCGTTCTCGAACTCGAATGCCCAGCAGGCGGGCTCGACAGACGGGTTCCTCACCTGCCAATCGCCTGCCACGGTGACCTGCTGCGAAAGCAGCCATGCCGCTGCCCTTCTCAGGGCCGGATGGTCCTCTGGAAGGCCGGACTCGCGCAGGGCCAGCACGCTCCACGCCGTGTCCCATACGGGCGAGGTTGCCGGCTGGAGGCGAAGGGTCTCGTCGTCCTCCACGATGAACCCCTCCAGTCCCCTCATCCCCTTCTCCATCACCGGGTGCTCCAGGGGATAGCCCAGACTCTTCAGGGCGACCAGCGAGTAGACCCAGGGCAGCATTATCCCGCCCCAGCTCCCATCCGCCTCCTGATGGGCCACTATCCACTCCTCCGTCCTAGCCAGAGCCAGCCTTCTCAGGGGCTTGTAGGGCATCCGCTCCCACAGCTTCAGCAGGCCGTCCAGCGCCAGGAAGAAGCTCTTCCAGCTCAGCGGGTTGCGAAACCTCCCCAGGGAGTAGTCCCTCCTGCCCTCCGGCTCGACATACAGCTCCTCGACACGGGCGTGCTCGGGAACATGGCAGGTCGGCCTGTTGGTAAGCACCACCGACAGCGCCACGATGGTTGCACGCGACCAGCTAGCGAACTCGTAGATATTGATGTAGAACCAGTTGGGCAGGAGGATCAGCTCCGGAGGAAGCGACGGCGTCCCCTCCCAGGGGTACTGGCCGAAGAGGGCGAGCCAGATCTTGGTGAACACGTTGGAACGGCAGATCCCACCCTTGCTCAGGATGAAGTCCCGAGCCCGCGCCATCATGGGCTCATCGGCGGAGACACCAGCCAGCTTCAGATCGAAGTAGGTCTGGATGCTCACATTCAGGTCGCCGGGACCTCCCCTGTGGCTGCTCCACGACCCATCCTGATTCTGCCTGCTCGCCACGAAGTTGATGACCTTCTGCTGTCGAACTGGATCCACCCTGCCCAGCATGTAGTACATGAGTGGGATGTAGCCCGCCGACACTGACACGTCGGCCTCCAACTCTCCCGCCCAGTAGCCATCCGGGCTTTGCAGCCGAAGAAGATACGATCGGGCCCTGTCGATGGCACGCAGCACCCGTTCCAGATCCGGCCTCGGCACCATCTGCCCTGCCGGGGCCACCAGCACCTGCTCCGGTGTGATAGCGTACTCAGCTCGCGTATCCATTTTCTCTGAACCACCTCACAGCATCCTCGAGCGCCTTCTCGACAGGCGTCTGGGGTAATCCCAGCTCTCTGACCGCCTTGGAGCAATCGAAGTGGCGGAAGTGCCGAGCCGTCTTCACCGCGGCCACTGGGATCCGCGGCGGACTTCCCCGCACTCTTCCAGATAGCAGCTCGTCCATGTATCCAGCGAAGAGAGCCAGCAGGAGAGGTATGCGCAGCCCTGGAGCCGGCAGCCCGGTGATCCTGGCCAGCATGTCCAGGATCTGCTTCAGTGTCAGGTTCCTGTTGCCCAGAAGGTACCGCTCCCCGACCCTACCCTTCCTCAGCGCCAGCAGGTGTCCCCTAGCCACATCCTTCACATGCACCACGTTGAGCCCTGTGTTGACGTAGGCAGGCATCCGACGGTTGAGGAAATCCAGGATGATGCGCCCCGTCGGGGTAGGCTTGAGGTCCCACGGCCCTATCGGGGTGGTGGGGTTCACCACCACGACGGGAAGTCCGCTGCGGCACGCCTCGAGAGCCACCCTCTCTGCCTCCAGCTTCGACCGCTTGTAGTGGCCAGCCAGCTCCTCCGGGCGAGAGACCCCATCCTCGGTTCCAAGAGCCCCAGGGCCCGGGACGGCCACTGTGGACTCGCTACTTGTGTACACTACCTTCCGTATCCCTGTGGCGCGGGCCGCCTCCAGCAACCTTCTGGTGCCACCCACGTTGGTCTCGTAGATCAGCTTCGGATCCGGCGTCCAGAAGCTGTACTGGGCGGCCGCATGAAACAGGAAGTCGCACCCATCCAACGCGCGCGTCAGCGATCCGCCGTCGCGAAGGTCACCCTCCACCGTCTCGGCCGGAAGACCCGCGATGGCCCGCCGGTCGCTGCCTGGCCTCACCAATACGCGCACGGCAAGGCCATCCTCCAGCAGCTCTCTGACCAGGTTCGAGCCGATGAACCCTGTCGCACCCGTCACCAAAGCCTTCATTCCACCGCCCCGCCCGGTCCACGCGATGCTTGAAGCTCGTCGAGCCCGCAAACAAGACCCTGCACCATCCGCGTCAAGCGGTCCGCCGCCGTCCTCACGTTGAGATAGAGTGGAGGCACTCTCGCCAGATCACGAGGGTGGGCCACGAAGTGGGCTGCCATCCTTCCCCACATCAATCGGCCATCGCGCGCGAAGAAGCGGTGGAAGGGAGGAAGAGGATCATAGACACCGTCGGATATGGCTCGAACGGACAGGAAGGGTACCCCTATCTCCCTCGCGCGCACGCCCACCCAGTACGACTCCATGTCCACCGCTACCGCACCGTGGGCAGCGCGAAGGGCTCTCCTTTGGCCCACCTCCGAGACGACCCGATCGACGCTTACCCCTGTCCCCAGCCTCGTCCTTCCACCCAGCGCCGCCGCCACCCTCTGAGCCAGCGCCAGAAGGGGGAGATCGGAGTGGCAAGGGCCATCGTCGCCCTCACCGTCTCCGCACCGGACCGCCGAGTAGAGGACCAGATCGCCCGCCTTCAATCCATCGTCCAGCCCCCCCGCGAAACCGAAGGAAAGGACAAGCGACGGGCAGCAGCGGGCCGCCAACGCGGCCATGGCACCATCCACCCCACGTCGGCCTGGACCGGAGCGGACCAGCACCACCCCACGGCCCTGCCAGATCCCGCTGAGGAGCATCCACCCGGGTCCATCTATCCGATCCACCACGCTGACCACTCTTCGAATACCCCGGATCTCCTCCTCCATGGCCGCAACCAACGCCACGGGGCGGACAGTGTCCTCCACGCCCTTCATGCTCCCAGTAGACTCCATCTCGCCATCCGCAGCATCTCCAGGGGGCTGGAGGTGGCCACCTCCATGGCGCTGGCCTCGAAGCCGGAATGGACCATGCAGTTGGCGCACCTGGGGTCGCGCCCCACACCGTACCTTTCCCATGGGGTCTCCTCCATCAGCTCGCGGAACGACCCGCAGTAGCCGTCGGTCAGGAGGTAGCAGGGCTGCTTCCACCCCTTGGGATTGCGCGTCGGCGTGCTCCACGGCACGCACTGAAGCTGCCGGCGTCCGGCCAGAAACTCCAGATACACCGAGGTGTGATAGAAGGGAAAGCGACCCGCATGACGAAGTATCGGCTCGAAGATGGCGGGCACCTCCTCGCGCGACAGGAAGATGTCGGCGTCCACCTCCTCGTAGGAGAACGCCGGGGCCACCATCATCCCGTCGACCCCCATCCGAGTCAGCAGGTCGAACAGCTTGACCATCTCCTGGGGATCCACCCCCTTGAAGACCGTGGTGTTGGTGCGAACCTGGAAGCCGGCCCTCTTGGCGGCCTCGATCCCACTGAGCACCGTATCGAACACCCCTGGACGGCCCGTGATCCGGTCGTGGGTCTCGGCCAGGCCGTCCAGGTGGAAGACTATGCTGAGATAGGGGTTCGGCTCCAGCAGGCTCAGACACCGCTCCAGCGCGATCCCGTTGGTACACATGTAGACGAACCGCCGCCTCTCCACGATCCCACGCACGATGTCCCCGATCTGCGGGTGAAGCAGGGGCTCTCCCCCGGCGATGGAAACCACGGGTGCACCCGACTCTTCCACTGCCGAGAGGCATTCCTCCAGGGAGAGCATCCGTCCCCCCATGGCCGCATCCTCTCGGATCCGGCCGCACCCCGCGCAGGAGAGGTTGCAGCGGAAGGTGGGCTCCAGCATCAGCACTAGCGGGAACCGCTTTCGCCCGCTCAATCTGTTGGACACCACGTATCTGGCCATAGAAAAGGAAAGCCTCAAAGGGAGAGCCATGGACACCTCCTAGAAATCGCGCTCCGTGAGGAAGTTGGCCATCTCCTGGAGGCAGCCAAACGCCCACGAGGAGAGCCCGACCCCGAAGATCTCCTGCAGAGCCATCTCGCGGTAGCGATCGGCCATCCGCTGGGCCTCGTCCCGCGCGCCGGTCTCCTCCAGGACCGTGAGCACCCTGTCCACGGTAGCCTGCTCCATGGCTCCACCCCGGTAGAATCCAGTGAGAACCGCCCGCGACGGACCGTACGCCCTCTCCAGAGCGAAGACTACCGGTAACGATTTCTTCCTCTTCCAGATGTCGCTGCCCACCGGCTTTCCCGTCCGGTCGGCGCTTCCCCAGATCCCCAGCAGGTCGTCGCGGATCTGGAAGGCCAGGCCTAGGTAGAAACCATACTGACGGAGCGCCCGGACGAGCCTCTCGTCTTCGCTCCCCAGCAGCGCACCCACCTCCAGCGAGCAGGCCATCAGACTGGCGGTCTTCCCTTCGATCATCGACAGGTATTCGGCCACACCCACATCCAGACGGCTCTCGTAGCTGATGTCCAGGAACTGCCCCTCGATCAGACGGAGGCAGCTCTCGTCCAGCAGCCGTTGAGCCCTCAGCAGCTTGCGAACGGGGACCGAGCGGTCCTCCAGCCGCAGCAGCGTCAGACTGGCCACTACCCGCATGGCCGTCCCCGCGTTGATGGCCTGCGGCTTCCCCCAGATGGCCCAGACCGTGGGTCGGTGCCGCCTCTCCCTGTCGTCGTCCTGCACGTCGTCGTGAATGAGGGAGAAGTTGTGGATCAGCTCGATGGCTGCGGCCGCGGGCAGCGCCTTCCTGTAGTCGCCCTCCACGGCCTCGCAGGCCAGCAGGCAGAGAGTGGGGCGCAGCGCCTTCCCGGCCGAACCCGGCAGGGGATTGCCCTTCTCATCCGTCCAGCCCATGTGGTATCGAAGCATGTCGTACATGGGCGACCTGTAGGCCGCCAGCGCTGATCGCAGCTCGGCATCGACCTCCACCCGGTACCTGTCGAAGCAGGACGGCAACGTCATCCAACCACCCCCTCCAGCATCTTCGAGCTCCTCTCGGGCGGCAGACCTGGAAATGCCGCCATCACCTGCCGGGCTATCCCCTCGGCATCGAGACCCAGCAGACCGAGAAGAAGGTCTCTGGGACCATGCTCAATGAACTGGTCCGGAAGCCCGATGCAGCTAACGGCCACCCCCCACAGCCCCGCGCGCTCCAGCAGCCTCAGCACCGAGCTCCCAAACCCTCCGGCCAGGACACCCTCCTCCAGGGTGACGAGGCGCGGTATCCTGCTGGCGAGGTCCAGGATCAGAGCCTCATCCAGTGGCTTCGCGAAACGGGCGTCCACCACGGCGCACTCGATCCCCTGGCGAGCCAGCAGCTCCGCCGCCGCGAGGGCAGGCGTCACCATGGAACCGTAGGCGAGGAGGGCCACATCGGCACCATCCCTCAGCATCTCGCCCTTGCCCAGCGGGATCCGCTGGAGATCGTGCCTGAGCGGGGCTCCGGGCCCCCGGCCTCTCGGGTATCGGATCGCCATGGGCCTACCCGCGTGAACTGCAGTGAACAGCAGATTTTGGAGTTGGTTCTCGTCGCGAGGTGCAGCCACCACCATGTTGGGGATCCCACTTAGGAAGGCAACGTCGAAGGCGCCGTTGTGGGTCTTGCCGTCGTCGCCAACGATGCCCGCCCGATCCAGCGCGAAGACCACCGGGTAGCCGCGGATGCAGACGTCGTGGATCACCTGGTCGTAGGCTCGCTGCATGAAGGTCGAGTAGATGGCCACGACAGGCACCATTCCCTGGCTGGCCAGCCCCGCGGCCATGGTGACAGCATGCTCCTCGCATATCCCCACATCGAACACCCTGTGGGGGAACTTGGCAGCAGGCAAGGTCAGCCCCGTCCCATCGATCATCGCGGCCGTGATGGCGACGATCCGGTTGTCCTCGCGCATCAGACGGTAGACGGTGCGCCCGAAAACCTCGCTGTAGGTGGGCGTGGACCCGGCTTTGCTAGCGGTGGGCGACAGCCCGTGGAACCTGGTGGCGTCGGCCTCCGCCGGGGCGTAGCCCTTCCCCTTCTTGGTGAGCACGTGGATCAGTGTCGGGCCGGGCTCGTGGTCGCGGGCACGCAGAAGCGCGGCCTCCAGCTCCCGAATGTTGTGTCCGTCCACGGGCCCCAGGTAGGTGAAGCCCAGCTCCTCCCAAAGCGAGCTGGGGATCAGCGCCCTCTTGAGTCTGCCCTTCAGCCCCTTGCTGACGGCCCAGGCGAGATCCCCCATCGGGAGGTGGGTGACTGCCTTCTTGGTCTCGTCCTTGGCGAGCTCGTAGCGCGAGTCGAGGCGAATCGCGTTCAGGAAACGGGACAGGGCTCCCACACTGGGAGAGATGGACATGCCGTTGTCGTTCAGCACCACGATGAGCCTGGTCCCCATGTGGCCCGCGTGGTTGAGAGCCTCGAATGTCATTCCCCCGCCGAAGGAGCCATCGCCCACCACAGCCACCACGTTGAAGTTCTCCCCGGCCAGATCCCGGGCAACGGCTATCCCCAATGCGGCCGACAGCGCAGTGCACGCGTGTCCCGCTCCGAAGGCGTCGTGGGGGCTCTCTGCCGGATCGGTGAACCCTGACAGCCCCCCATACTGGCGGATGGTAGCGAACCTGGCCCGACGTCCGGTGAGCAGCTTGTGGACGTAGCTCTGGTGGCTCACGTCCCAGACAATCTTGTCACGGGGGCTCCGGCAAACCCTGTGGAGGGCGAGGGTGAGCTCGACAACCCCCAGGTTGGAAGCCAGGTGGCCGCCGTTTTGGGGGACCCGGTCGACCAGCTCGGTTCGGATCTCTGCGGCTAGCTGCTCGAGCTGGCGATAGGTCAAGCCTTGAAGCCGCGCGGGATCATCTATGCTGTCCAGGATCGAAGGCATTTGGACACTCCGCTCTCAAGCTTGATTGGGAAACGCGTACATCCCAGAGGGAGCCATCACAGTGCCACAGTGCTACAGCCGCTGTTCTTCCACCGCATCTTTCATGCCAGAGGTGCAGGCCGAGGGCACCCCCGCTGGTCCGACATTTGCAGGGAACCAGGTAGAGGTAGCCCCAGCGGGGGGCGGGTTACCCAATTTGATCCTGCCCGACGACCGTTCCAGACTTCCAGGCGGAGGCGCCCAGACGCAGGGGCAGACTGGTGTCGGAAGCCGGGTCGCCGTGCGAGCGGCTGTCGTCAGGGCACCTTTCCTGCCTGCCCGCACCGGGGTGAAGATGCAGCTCTTCGGGGGGTAGATCTCATGGCGGAATCTCGGCCCGCCGGGGTCCCAGGCTCCACGGACCTGTCCTTCAGGGGCGTATCCGGAAGGCTCCTCGGATACCTCCTGGACGCTGGGTGCTGGGCCCTCGGCTACGACGTCAAGACCCGAGGGGTGGAAAACTACACCAGGTCCCCTTCCACCCTAGTGGTCTACAACCACCGACGCGATGCGGACACGCCCATCATCGCCAACGTCCTCTTCGGGCGCCAGGGTCCATTCTCGCGGGCTCCAAGGCCCACCTTCGTTGCCAGGGAGGACCTGTTCCGACCCCACTTCCTGGCCAACTATCTCGAGAGCTGGCCATCGCCGATCCGCGCTCTGCTCTCGCCACTGGGCCTTCGACCGTTCCTGTGGGCACTCCAAGCTTACCCCATGCGAAGGATTCGGGAGAGAACCCTGGGAGAGGTTCTGGAGGATGTGCTCCAGCTCTTTGGCGACCTTCCGCTCCATGACGTGCTGAAACCGGATTGGGTCGAGCGGTTCGCCGAGCTGACATCGGGTGATCCGTCCCAGCTCACGGTACGTCAGGCACTGGGGAGCCGGTTCCGACCGCTGCTGCGGCAGGGCTACGGGCTCACCAAGCTGGCCAGAAGCCGTTTCAGAGCAATGAAGCCGCATGAGCGGGAGGTGATCGACTCCCATCTCCAGCTCTTCGTCCGTCTCCTGGAGAGAGGTGAAACGTTGCAGTTGGCGCCAGAGGGGGCGGTCTCCAGGGATGGGGGGTTCGCGCGCATTCGGGCCGGTCTCCATGTTCTGGTGAACAGGCCGAGAACCCTGGTTCGGGTGCTACCGGTGGGCATCACCTATGATTTCATGACCTGCGGCCGCTCCACGGTGTTCGTAAACGTAGGGCAGGAGATGCTCAACCTGAGGGGCTTGAGGCCCGGCGAAGCATCGGCGCAGGTGGCCAGGGCGATCTGGGCCCAGTCGACCATCACGGCCAGCCAGCTCGCCAGTCAGCTGCTGGCCTCCGTTCGGAGTCGTGGGGGCCACATGATCACCGAGAGCGAGCTTCTCCAGCACGTGGCAGACGAGGCAGAGCGATGGTCCGAAGCCGGGCTGTACGTGGATCCAAGGCTGCTGGTACGCAAGGAGCGCGAGAAAAGGATGGCCGAGTACATCGAGCACTGCGTGCGCTCGGGGGAGCTGATCCCACGCACCATGGGCCGGTTCGCCCTGCGCAAGCAGGACAGCAAGCCAGCTCCAGCCTGGTGGGGAGACCCACAGGGGCAGATCAGCTACATCAACAACGAGTTCGCCACCCTGACCAGAATGATCCGCAGCGCCTGACCCCCACTTGCTCCAGGGTCGTCCGTCCCTCCCGGGGAAAGGGTGCCCGCGGGCGGGCTCTCTCATTCTCCGGTGAGGGGCGCTGCCATCTGCCTGCGAAGCTCCTGTAGCGCCTGCTCCGCCGTTAGCACCGGCACATGGGGGAACTCCCTCTTGAACCTATCCATGAGCAGCCCAGCCCGCAGCGGCCGTGGTGCCGGTTGCCCAAGCTCCGGGGTCTTTATCCTGTCGATCAATCCGGCATCCAGTCCAAAGTATCTGGCCACCAGCAGTGCGAAGGAGAAGCGGTCGAGGATGGTGTCGCCGACGGTGTTGTATGTCCCCACCCGACCCGAGTCAAGGATCGCCAGCAGCATGCGCGCCAGGTTGTCGGCGAGGGTCGGGGAGGATATCTGGTCGTCCACCACCCGGATTCGCTCACCCCGACCCAGCTTGTCCACCATCCAGGCGACGAAGCTCGGCCGAACGTTCGGGGCGTGACCGAAGAGCACGGTAGTGCGACCGATGGCCCAGTCCGAGCAGCCCTCTTGTACTCTTCTCTCGCTCTCCAGCTTGGTCCGACCGTAGTGGCTGATGGGATTAGGCTCATCCTCCTCGGAGTACGGCCCCCTCTCTCCATCGAACACGTACTCGGTAGAAACGTGCACCAGCCTGGCCCCTATCTCCCTGCACGCCCTCACCACATGGGCGGTGCCATCCACATTCACAAGCCAGGAGAGTTCACGCTGACTCTCACAGGCATCCACCGCCGTGAAGGCCGCGGTATGGATCACGGCATCGGGTCTGAGGGCTTCCAGGAGGCGGCACACCGCATCCCTATCGGTTATGTCCACGGAATAGTAGGGGAACTCTCCCAGGAAGCGGTTGGTGGGCTCCGGCCCCAGCGACGCCGAGATGGGCCGCCTTCCCTCCGCCAGCAAGAGGCCCAGCATCTTCGTTCCCAGGAGGCCGTTGCCCCCCGTCACCAGCACCCGCTCGTACACGGCTCACACCGGCTGTAAATAGTGTCCGTCCGGCTGTCGGCCCGCCAGAACGGCTCCCGGGCCGCACCTTTCTCGGCTGCATGCTCGTGGACGGCGTGATGCTAGGGTAGATGCTCTTCCCTTGTCAAACATCTCTCCTCTGCTATACTGCCGCCCGTCGGCCAGATGAGAGGTGTGCTGCAGTGTTCCCCAACAGCCCGTTCGAGATACATCCTTTGCGTGCTCCCTTTTTTAGGCGTCCGACCGAGTGGGCGGGCGGCGCGCTTGCCGTGGGGGCGCTGCTGGCCTCTTACACTACCTCCTCGGTTCCGGTGTCACTGGCCCTGCTGGGCGTGGTGGTGGCAGGACTATCCGCTCGGCCGCTCTTCGGGCTGTCGCTCCTGGCCGCATCGCTGCCCTTCTACCTACACTCCAAACCAATAGGCTCCATGTCCTTCTCGCCGCCCGAGTTGATCCTCCTCAGTACCCTGGCCGCAGTCGCCGCAAACAGCCTCCGAGAAGCTCCTCCCAAGCAGCTGCGGAGGCTCCGGTTGCCGCGCCGGGCATCAGTTGTAGGCACTCCCCTGGACGGGCCAGTCACCCTCTTCCTGGCCGCAGCTCTCCTCTCGCTGCTGGCCAGCGAGGTGATGCGGGTGAGTCTACGGGAGCTTCGCACGGTTGTTCTGGAGCCGGTGATCGCCTACTACCTCGGGGTCCGCCTGCTTCGGAGCAGTGAAGAAAGAGCCGAAGTGGTGGTCTCCCTACTCCTGGGCGGGACGCTGGTAGCGCTGTATGGCATCTACCAGTACCTGTTCACCGATCAGGTGACGACGGTCGAAGGGGTGCGCCGCATCCAGGCCACCTACCTATCGCCCAACAACCTGGCCCTCTACCTGGGACGTCTCCTTCCGATGGTCTTCGCCCTGGCCCTTTTCGTTCCAGCCGCGCCGCCAGCTGGTGCCGGTCAACATGCCCCATGGCTGAGCGGTATGCCTGCGGCCATCGGGAGGCGCGCGCCATGGGGCGTGGCCATGGTCCTGGCCGCCGCCATCCTGCTTTCCTTCTCCGTGGGCTCGTGGATGGCTGCCATCCTCTCCCTGCTTACGGTGGCCTTCCTGTGGAAGCCCAGGGCCGGCCTCTACCTGCTCGGGGCTTGCGCCGCCGGAATAGCGGCCGGGGTGCCGCTGCTCAGCCTGGAGCGAGTGTCATCGCATCTGAGCCTCAGCCGGGGCACCAGCTTCATCCGTGTCCATCTGTGGCAGTCCGCAGTGCAGATGGTGATGGATCATCCGCTCCTCGGCGTGGGAATGGACAACTTCCTGTACCTTTACCGTACAACGTATCTCCGTCCAGAGGCAGCGGCCGAGCCCAACCTGTCCCATCCCCACAATCTGCTTCTCGGCTTCTGGCTTGAGATGGGGTTGGCGGGCGTCGTCGCGGCCGGGTGGCTGGGCGCGACGCTGTTGAGGCTCTGGCGACGCTGTTGGCGAGCCGCCGGCAATGGACTGCCGCGCGGACTCCTGGCCGGCCTAGCGGGCAGCTGGGTGGACCTGGTGGCGCATGGCATGGTGGATAGCTCCTACTTCCTCGTGGATCTGGCATTCCACTTCTGGCTGTCGGCGGCACTGCTGGTCGCTATAGACCGCGAGCTTTCTCAGAGCAGACGAATCGGGTAAACTATCTGCTCGGGCCGTCGGCTGTGCGGCACGGCACCCGCGTCGACCTGCCGGCATGCCGTCGGACAGGTTTCCCAGACGTGATGCACGGCTTCCCGCAGGGAGAGGAGCCGTGGTCTCGCGAAACCTGCTCAGGCCATCCCCTGACAAACGGGTTCCGCCCCTCGATCGTACAGCCGGGTCGAGGCCGCACACGGAGGTTCATCTTGCGCATCGTCGTAACCGGAGGCGCCGGGTTCATCGGTTCTCACCTCTGCGCCCGCTTGCTGAAGGACGGGCACCAGGTCATCGCCGTGGACAACCTGATCACGGGCAACAGACGGAACATTGCCCCGCTGCTGGAGAACCCAGCCTTCTCCTTCTTGGAGCACGATGTGGTCCAACCGTTGGACCTTCCCGCTGAGGCGATATTCCACCTCGCCAGCCCCGCGAGCCCCAAGGGATACATGGAGCACCCCGTGGAGACCGCGCTGGTGAACTCCCAGGGCACCTACCAGATGCTTGAGATGGCCCGCCGCCACGGGGCCAGGTTCCTGCTGGCATCCACCTCCGAGGCCTACGGCGACCCGCGAGAGCATCCCCAATCGGAAAGCTACTGGGGACACGTCAACCCGGTGGGTCCGCGCGCCTGCTACGATGAGAGCAAGCGCTTCGGAGAGGCCCTCACCATGACCTTCGTTCGGACCTACAACCTGGACGCCAGGATTATCCGAATATTCAACACCTACGGCCCCAACTCCGACCCGGAGGATGGCAGGATCGTTCCCAACTTCATCACCCAGGCCCTGGTGCATCGCCCGATCACCGTCTACGGTGACGGCTCGCAGACCAGAAGCCTCTGCTACGTCGAGGACCTGGTGGAGGGGGTCCTCTCGGTCATGTTCGCAGACGGAATGCAGGGGGAGGTGGTCAACCTCGGGAACCCCGAGGAGCACACGGTCTTGGAGTACGCCCGCCTCATCCGCCGGCTCTGCCGATCCAGTTCGCCCATCGAGTTCCGCCCACTTCCCCAGGATGACCCCACCAGAAGGTGCCCGGACATCACCAAGGCGCGCACCAGGCTCGGCTGGGAGCCGAAAGTGGGGCTGGAGGAAGGGCTCCGCCGGACTATCGAGTGGTTCCAAGCGACGGTGAGAGAGAACGCCGGATGAGCCAACCCCATGAGGGCTCCGGAGAGCTGCCCGTGGCCCAGCTCCGGCTGCCCCGTCTGTCCGCACCCCTATGGATGGCCGCGATAGCGATCTCGGCGACAGCCGCAGTGATGCCCGGACTCTGGAGCATGGCTGGCCTGGCAGCCTTTGTCGCCACAGGGCTGGTGATCTTGTGGCCAGAGATCGCCGTCTATCTGCTGGCCCTGTCCGTTCCTCTAGGATCGCTGGCCGTCGGAGAGAGGGAAAGCAGCAGCTTCGCCGTGACGCCTACCGAGGTGATCACAGGGCTCATGGTGGTTGGGTGGCTGCTGCGCGGACTGGCCCGTCGCAGGCTGGTCTTCGCAACCACACCGCTGACCATTCCCCTGGTCGCCGTGATGCTCATCGTCGCGGCCTCCGCCACGCAGGCCACCAGCCTTCCGCTCGCCCTCAAGGAGTGGCTCAAGTGGGCTGAGCTGTTCCTTGTCTACCTCTTCGTGGTGGCCGAGATGGGCAGCCCGCGCCAGATCCTCCCCCTCCTCCTGATGTTGCTGATGGGAGCGATGGTGGAGGCCACGCTTGGGATCGTCCAGTTCGCCCTCGGCATAGGGCCGGAGTTCTTCGCCATCGGCAGGTTCATGCGAGCATACGGCACCTTCGACCAGCCGAACCCCTACGCGGGATACCTGGGGATGCTTATCCCGTTGGGGGTCGGCCTCCTGCTGGGTCGCCCATCTCCACGTGTCCGAGCCTACGCGCTGGTAGGCGTGGCGGCGGCGGCGGCGGGGGTGGGGGTCAGCCTCTCCAGGGGAGCGTGGCTGGGGATCGCGCTGGCCCTTGGCCTCATGGCCCTCTTCTGGAGTCGACGCTCCCGGGTTCTCCTCTCGGTCGGGGTCCTGGCATCGGCCCCCGTCGGGGTCCTGGCCTTCATGAACCTCCTCCCAGCGGAGGTTTCCTCCAGGATCACCACAGTTCTCGACTACTTTCGCTTCGTCGATGTGACCAAGGAGCAGGTGACCACCCAGAACTGGGCGGTCATCGAGCGGGTGGCGCACTGGCAGGCGGCCCTAGACATGATCGCGGCCCATCCCCTGCTGGGGGTGGGTGCCGGTAACTACCCGGCGGTCTACGAGTGGTACGCCGTTCAGGGTTGGCCCGAGCCACTGGGGCACGCCCACAACTTCTATCTGAACATGGCAGCCGAGATGGGGATCCCGGGCCTCCTTGCATACATGTCCTTCGTCATCACGGCTCTGGTCTCGGCCATGCTGTGGCTGGCAAGATCCTCCTGGCTCCACAGCTCTGCCCCTCGGGAGGGAGGGTCAGCCACCCGCCCGGGTGAGCCTGCAGACCGGCATCCCCGGGAGAGCGCTGCCAGCAGGCTGTTCTGGCGAGGCATCCTGCTGGGGGTCCTCGGGGCCCTGGTTGCATCCTTCACTCACAACATGTTCGACAACCTCTTCGTGCACAGCATGAGCGTCCAGCTGGGGATAATCCTGGCGCTGGGCCAGGTCTCCGCGTGCGGCCTTCATCGGGATGCCCCTCGAAAGCCCAGGATCGGGGGGAGCCCGTCGGGAGAACAACTAGCCTAGGAGTCATTACTTCACATGAACGATCCGAAGGCGCTGGCGCCTGACGCCGCCATGGAGAACGGGGGCCCAGGTGAGATGTCGCTGGAGAGGCGATTCCTCAACCTGCGCACTTTGGTATCCTTCGGCGTTGCCTTCGCCATCCTCTACTTCGTTTTCCGGCAGATGAACCTGAACGTCGGCGACATCGCGGCCCACATCGCCAACGCCAACCCGCTTCTCTACCTGGCGGCCTTGATCACCTACTATTCCACCTTCATCATCAGGAGCCTCCGATGGAAGCTCCTTCTGCAGAACGTGGGGTTCGGCCGATCGTCCGTCCACCCCCTGCCCTCCGTTGCCGGTCTGGGCGAGATCATCTTCCTCTCCTGGTTTGCCAACTGCATCATGCCCGCCAAGCTGGGCGACGCCTACAGGGCCTACCTGCTCAAGAGAAACGCCGACGTTTCCTTCTCCAAGACCTTCGGCACCATCCTGGCAGAGCGGATCGTCGACCTGCTGCTCACTTTCGCCCTGCTGGCCATCACTGGTCTGCTGGCGTTTCATGGCACCATTCCATCCACGATCCTGGTGGGTATGCAGGCTTCCCTGGGGCTGGTGGTCGCCGTTGTGGTGGGGCTCCTGGCCATGCGCAACCTGGGAGCGCTCATAAGACGGATGCTGCCGGTGAGGCTGCATCGCTACTACGGCGCCTTCGAGGAGGGAACCCTTCACTCCTTCCGGCAGCTGCCCCTGGTACTCCTATACTCGCTGCTGGCCTGGATCGTGGAGGCGGGCCGTCTCTACCTGGTCATCCTCTCACTGGGCTTGACCGGGATCGGCTTCCCGGTGGTGCTCTTCACCGCTATCGCCGGCTCGCTCCTCACCAGCTTGCCCGGTACCCCAGCTGGCCTGGGCTTCGTGGAGTCGGTTATCATTGGGATACTGCTGATCTCCGGGAGCCTGGGCCTGGTCAGCGGGATCGATCAGGACACAGCCACCTCGGTAGCGATCCTGGATCGCACCATAAGCTACTGGAGCTTGGTGTTGTTCGGCCCGGTAGCCTACGTTCTCTCTAAGAAGAAGTGATGCGCATAGCCATTGACTACACGGCGGCGGTACATCAATCCGCCGGGATCGGTCGCTTCGTCCGGAGCCTGGTTCACGCCCTGGCGGAGATAGACGCGGAGAACCAATATCTTCTGATCTACGCGGCCCCTCCGAAGGGCGTCCTTCCTCCGCTGCCTGAGGCCCCCAACTTCCAGGCACGCCGCATTCCTCTGTCCGACAGGGCGCTGGCGCTCCTGTGGCACCGCTTCAGCCTTCCCCTACCGGTGGATCTCATCACGGGGCCCGTGGACCTCTTCCATTCGCCGGACTTCGTGCTGCCGCCCGTTCGGAGACCCGCCAAGGTGCTGACAGTCCACGATCTCGCCTTCCTGCTGAGGCCTGAGTGCGCCGACGAGCGGCTGCGCGCCTATCTGGAGAAGACGGTCCCCCGATCGGTATCACGAGCCGATCTGATCGTCGCCGATTCCAGGAACACCCAGGACGATCTCATCTGCCTCCTGGGCGTGCCGCCACACAAGGTGGAGGTGGTGCCCGGCGGTGTAGATCCCTCCTTCACGCCAGTCCGTGACACGGACGTCCTGGAGCGGATGCGGGAAAGGGTCAGCGGGGGGGCACCGTACATCCTGAGCGTGGGTGTGATCGAACCCCGAAAGAACCTCAACAGGCTCATCGAGGCCTTCGAGATCCTCAAGGCCCGCCACGGGAGCCCCCACAGGCTGGTGCTGGCGGGAAAGAGGGGCTGGCTGTCCGAGGGTATCTACCGCCGTGCGGCGTCCTCCCCCTTCCGTTCTGATATCGTCTTCTCGGGCTTCGTGCCGGAATCTGATCTTCCCGCCCTGTACAGCGCGGCTGACATCCTGGCCTACCCATCCCTCTACGAGGGTTTCGGCCTGCCGCCCCTGGAGGCCATGGCCTGCGGCACACCAGTCGTGGTCTCCAACAGCAGCTCCCTGCCAGAGGTGGTGGGGGAGGCCGCGTTGATGGTGGAGCCTGAAGACACAGAGGGCCTGGCCGACGCCATGTCGACACTCCTCTTCGACCAGGATATTCGGCGCCGGATGGTGGAGGCAGGGCTTCAGCAAGCCAGTGGGTTCACCTGGAGAGCAGCCGCGGAGAGGATGCTGGCCATCTACCGGCGGCTCGGCGCTGGAGTTCATCCATGATCATAGTCATCAACGGCTACTTCCTCCTGCAGCCCGCCACGGGTAGCGGACAGCACCTCTACTACCTCCTGGAGGCGCTGGACGCCATCGACGAGGCCAACCGCTACCTCGTCCTGTACCCTCGCCTTGGAGAGGGGCAGATCGTCCGGACCCCGCACCTCGGGCCCCACTTCGAGGTGAGGGAGCTGAGCGGAGCCGGGGCAAGGTTGGGAGTGCGTCTGGGAAAGCTGTGGTGGGAACAGGTGGAGCTGCCTCGCGCCTGCGCCGCCGCGGGTGCCGATATACTCCACTCGCCCTACTTCGCCTCGCCACTCATGCCCACCACGCCCACCGTGGTCACCATTCACGACGTCATCCCCCTGATCCTGCCACGCTATCGGAGCTCGGCGCGCTCCCGTTGGTACTCGAGCCTGGTGGCGAGAGCCGCGCGGAGATCTCAGGCTGTAATCACCGTTTCCGAGTGCTCCAAGAGGGACATAGTGCGTGTCCTCGGCATACCTGAGCAGAAGGTCCACGTGATCTACAACGCCGTCGACAGGAGCCTCAGGCAGATCTGCGACGATGCGGCCCTGGAGGGCATCCGCGATGCCCACGGCATCGGCGAGCGCTACCTGCTTTACTTCGGGGGGTTCGACGAGCGCAAGAACGTCGCTCGCATCATCCAAGCCTACCACGCGGCGCGCGTCCGCTTCGAGCGGCCCTGTCAGCTGGTACTGGCGGGCTCCCTCAACCTGGTGGGCCAGCACCCGCTCTACCCCGACCCTCGTCCGCTCATCTGTCGGCTTGGCCTGGAGGACCAGGTGGTGATCACCGGCAGGATTTCGGAGGAGGAGAAGCCGCTACTCTACAGCGGAGCGGTTGCCTTCGTGTTCCCTTCGCTCTACGAGGGGTTCGGGATCCCCGTCCTGGAGGCCATGGCGTGCGGGACCCCCGTGCTCACTTCCAACAGCTCCTCCCTCCCTGAGGTGGCTGGAGATGCCGCGCTGCTCGTCGATCCCAACAGCATCGAGGAGATGGCCGACGCCATGGCCCGGCTGGTGAACGACGAGTCCCTGAGGGAGGACCTGAGGCGCCGTGGCTTCCAACGGGTCGGTCACTTCAGCTGGGAACGCTCGGCCATGGAGACGTTGGCCGTCTACCAGCAGGTGCTCTCATGAAGGTGCTGATGGTCTCCAAGGCGTGTGTCGTGGGGACCTACCAGCGGAAGCTCGAAGAGCTGGCCCGTCTGGAGGGGATCGAGCTGATGGCGGTGGTCCCCCCCTACTGGCAGGAGGAGGCCAGGCGAGTTGAGTTGGAACCCCTCCACACACGGGGATATCGGCTGCAGGTGGAGCAGATCCGTTTCAACGGCCGCTTCCACATCTTCTACTTCCCCGGCCTTCCGCGCCGCCTGAGGGAGTTTCGCCCCGACATCGTCCACGTGGATGAGGAGCCTTACAACCTGGCCACGTTCCACGCCCTCTGGCTGGCGCGACGCTACGGCGCCAAGAGCCTCTTCTTCACCTGGCAGAACCTTCATCGCATCTATCCACCGCCCTTCAATTGGATGGAGATCTACAGCTTCAAGGCGGCCGATTGCGCCATCGCCGGGAACGCCGAGGCCGTCGACGTTCTGCGCCGAAAGGGGTTCAAGAAGCCGGCGGAGGTGATACCCCAGTTCGGAGTGGACCCGGACCTATTCCATCCTCTTCTTCGCCCCGTGGAGGAGGAGGGGGGTCGCCTCGGCAGCTCGTCGTCGGCTGTCAGCCAACATCTCGAACTGACCGGGGCAACCCACCCAAGCTGGAACCGCCCTCCTGAGACTCACCCCCCCAGTCCCCCGTTCCGCATCGGCTATGTGGGGCGCCTGGTGGAGCAGAAAGGCATCATGGACCTGCTGGCGGCGGTCGCGGGACTGGGCGGCAACTGGACCCTCACGCTGGTGGGTGCGGGCCCACTGCAGGGCGAGATAGAGAGAAGGGCCGCGGCCCTTGGCATGTCCCATCGCCTGACGATCATCCCCGGCGTCCCCTCCGCTCGAATGCCTGGCATATTGAACAGCCTGGACGTGCTGGTGCTGCCATCGCGAACGAGACCCAACTGGAAGGAGCAGTTCGGCCGGGTGCTGGTGGAGGCTATGGCCTGCGAGCTGCCCGTAGTGGGATCCAGCTCCGGGGAGATCCCTAACGTCATAGGCGATGCGGGCCTGATCTTTCCGGAAGGGGATGTGGTGGCCCTCCGCGCCCACCTGGAGCAACTGATGGCGTCGCCCGGCCTGCGGCACCAGATGGGGAAGCTCGGCCGGGCCAGGGTGCTGGAGCGCTTCACCCACGCCAGGATCGCCGAGCAGACCTACCGGGTGTACTTGAGCATGGGGTCGTAGCCATCCGGGTCCAAGCCGAAGGGCAAACATGGCGATCGACACTCCCGCGGTGGTGCGCTTGCGCAGAGTCCGATCCCCAGCCATTTGGCCCAAGAGAAGGCGCCGGCGGCCACGCCCAGCAGGGCCGTCCCGAGCCATTTCAGCAATCGCGCCGCCGCGCCCCCGCCCGGTCGGCGGGGCGCGCACCAAGCGTCCGTCGCGACCGCCAGCAGCTCAGGCAGTACGGGCCACTATCCCAAAATGGTGTGGCCCGACCTCGAACAGATCGAGATCCCTGCACCCGCAGCCTCGAAGCAGTGCTTCAACCTGGCCGTTGGCCAAGCGGTGTTGTGGGGGAGGGCCCCATCCTTGGGATTCCTTCTTCCATTCCACCACCACGATAGAGCCTCCGGGCCTCAGCACGCGAGCAACCTCCTCCAGCAGTCGGTCGGGATGGCTGGCTTCATGCAACACGTTGGCAAGGAGAGCTGTGTCTGCAACTCCATCAGGCAGCGGGAGCCTGTCCTCCTGCGAGAGAACAGGTGTCACGTTGGCGAGCCCTTCTGCCGCGGTTCTCTTCACCACCTCGTCCAGCATCATCTGATCCACATCCACGGCATAGACCCTTCCCGTCGGTCCAACCCTCCTGGCAGCGGGAAGCACGAAGTAGCCGGGCCCCGACCCGATATCGGCCATCACCATACCCGCCTTCAACCCCAGCCTGTCCAGCACCAGCTCGGGATCCATGTTCCTCCGGCGGTCGGCGCTGAAGAACCGCTCCAAGCCGCTATGATCGGCGTGGCCGGAGTGTCCGGCTGAGCCAGCTTCGAGACCCAAGTCCTTTCCCGTATCGTCCATCGTGTTTTGCAGGATCTCCTCTTCCAGACAACTTGCTGGCCGGCCCCCAAGCAGCCTCTGGCGATGGTTCCGGCGAGCGCCCTCTGCACATGCCTGGGTCCGGCCCATCCCTGGAGGTCCGACCAACCGCTGGCGGCCAGTCTACCGCGTTGCAGGGAAAAGCAGCAACAACAAACGGGCGGGGAAACCGTGAGGTCGATTTCCCCGCCCGTTCAGAGCATGGTTCGGCGCAACCACGCCTCGGCTAGTGGGCGCCACGACCTCCTACCAGATCCCGAGCTTTCCCAGGATCGCCTTCTTCTTCAGGTTCTGGATCGCCTCGGTGGGGTTGATGTGCTTGGGGCACGCCTCCACGCAGTTGAACGCGGTGTGGCATCGCCACAGTCCGTTCTCCGAAGCGATCACCTCCATCCTCTCCTTCGCCCCCTGATCCCGCGAGTCCGCTATAAAACGCCAGGCCTTGGTGAGCGCAGCGGGCCCCAAATAGCCGTCCTTCTCCTCGCTCATCCATACCGTTGGGCACGAGGAGTAGCAGGAAGCGCATAGGATGCAGTCGATCATCTCGTTCAACTTCCTGCGGTCCTCTGGGCTCTGGTAGCGCTCCTTCCCTGGCGGCTGCGAGTTGTTGATGAGGTACGGCTTGATCTGCTCGTACTTGGCGAAGAAGGGATCCAGGTCCACGACCAGGTCTTTGATGACCCGAAGGCGCGGCAGCGGCCCGATGGTGATCTGGCCATCGGGGAACCACCCGATCTGGGTCTCGCAGGCGAGGCGGTAGGCGCCGTTGATATACATGGCGCAGGAGCCGCATACGCCCGCCCTGCAGCATGACCGATAGGCCAGGGATCCGTCCAGCCGGTCGGTCACGTAGAACAGACCCTGCAGCACCGTCATCCCCTTGGTAACCGGCACCTGGTAGCTCTGATGGTATGGCTCCGAGTCGACCTTGGGGTCGAACCTCCAGACTTTGAGGGTTGCAGTGGAAAGGGCCGACATCAGTACCTCCTAGCCTGCGGCTCGTACTTGGTGATGGTCACAGGCGAGTAGCTAAGGACGGGACCGTCCGGTGAGAAGGTCGCCAGCGTGTGCTTGAGCCACCCAGCGTCGTCTCGCTCCGGGAAGTCCCGGCGGAAGTGCGATCCGCGGCTCTCCTCCCTCGCCAGGGCGCCCTTGGCGATGACCTCCGCCAGGGCCAGCATGCCCTCCAGCTCCAGCTTGTGCATCAGCTCCAGGTTGTACGTGGTCCCGCTGTGCCCCAGGCTGGTGCGCGGGAAGCGCGCGCGCAGCTCGGCGATCTTGTCCACCGCCTCCATCATCTCGCCACGCTCACGGAAGATGCCCACCTTGAAGAACATGGTCTGCTGCATCTCCTCGCGGATCTGGGCCACGTTCTCGTGTCCGTCCGCTGTCGCCATCCTCCTGAGCTTCTGCTCGATGGCTCGGTAGGCCCTCTCCACCGCGGCGGGGTCGCTGGGCGGCAGCTCCCCCCCGGAGAACGCCCTGGCGATCCGGTTCCCAGCCAGCTTCCCGAACACGATGGTCTCCAGGAGGGAGTTGCCGCCGAGCCTGTTCGCCCCGTGCACGGAGACGCAGGCGCACTCGCCGGCCGCGTAGAACCCCTTCACCCTGGTCTCGCCATCGATGTTGGTGTCGATCCCACCCATGGTGTAGTGCTGGCCGGGCTGGATGGGGATCGGCTTCTCGATGGGGTCCACTCCCACGAAGTTGATGGCCAGCTCCCTGATGCCAGGAAGCCGCTCCATGATCTTCTCTTTTCCCAAGTGCCGCAGGTCCAGATACACGTACTCGTTCTCGAAGCCGCGCCCCTCCAGCACCTCGGTCTGGATGGATCGAGACACGATGTCGCGCGGAGCCAGCTCCATCACCCTCGGCGTGTAGCGAGCCATGAAACGCTCGCCCTGGTTGTTGATCAGGTAACCCCCCTCTCCCCTGGCCCCTTCGGTCATCAGTATGTTGGTCCCGTATAGAGTGGTGGGGTGGAACTGCACGAACTCCATATCCTTCAGGGGCACGCCTGCCCAGTAGGCCAGAGCCATGGGCAGACCGGTGTTGATCACGGCGTTGGTGCTCCTGGCGTAGACTCGCCCGGCCCCTCCGGTGCCGAAGAACACCGCATCCGCGTGGTAGGCCTCCAGCTCCCCCGTGACCAGGTTCAGCGCGATCACACCGTGGCAGCGGCCGTCCTCTACCACCAGCGAGATCACCATTCGCTCGTTGTAGAACCTCACACCCCTGCGGACGCACTGCTCGAACATGGTGTGGAGGAGCACGTGCCCCGTCTTGTCCGCCGCGTAGCAGGTTCTCGGGAAACCGGCGCCGCCGAACGGGCGCTGCGCGATGGTCCCATCCTCGAACCGGCTGAAGGGGACCCCCCAATGCTCCATCTCGTATACGCAGCCAGGGGCCTCCCTGGCCATGGTCTCGGCCGCATCCTGATCAGCCAGATAGTCGCTACCCTTGATGGTGTCGAAGGCGTGCTTCTCCCAGCTGTCATCCCTCCCATCGGGATTATTGGCCAGGGCGGCGTTGATCCCGCCCTGCGCCTCTCCCGAGTGGGACCTCACAGGGTAGACCATCGAGAGCACCGCTACATCCGCTGCCTCCTGGGCGGCAAGCGCTGCCCTAAGGGCGGCCAGGCCGCCACCAACCACAATCACCTGGTGGTGAATCATCTCTCCCCCCTCGTGACTTCTGCTCCATCGAGGCGATCCCAATCCGCGAGGCGGGGGCCGTCCCTCCGCCGTCCCCTGGCAGATTGGCTCGGAACTAAGGCTGCGCCGCGCCAGTGATGAAGGGCGTCAGCGCCCATGCCCCATAACCGAAGGCCAGCAGCCCTACCAGCAGCAGGGTCGTGGATATCCCCTTCTGCGCCCGCTGACCAAAGGTGAAGTCCAGAAGGACGTTCCTGACCCCGTTGAGCCCGTGGTACAGGACTACCGCTAGCAGGCCGTAGTCGACCACCATATACATCAGGGTAGCCAGGCGCACATGGACTGAAGCGAAGGTGATATCCCCCTCGGGGCGAACGAAGTGAAGTACCACGATATGGATGCCAAGAAGGCCCAGCAGCAGCACCGCAGTCAGCCGCTGCAGCAGCCAAGCCCAGGCCCCGGAGCTTCTTCCAGCAGTTGCCTGCATCTCAATTCCTCCCGGATAGCTATCTGGAGCACCAGCGCGAAACCGCCCTATGCCATCCTCATTCCTCTCGTCTCCAATAGGGCTGGAGGGGGACGCCACCATATTGCGGCCGCGCGGAAACCCACTTCAAGCGAAGATCAGTGGCAGGCTAACCACCACGGATGCAATGAAACCGAGGAACGAAACGACCAGCACCACCCAGAAGAGCAGCTTCTGTGAGCGGACGCCCACCCCCAGGTCGAACAGGAGCAGACGAACCCCGTTCAGGGCGTGGAACAGCACGACGGCCACCAGCCCCAGGTCCATCACCACCCAGAAGGGTGTCTGAAGCACACCCAGCAGGGCATCGAAGGCGTTCTTCCCGGCCACCATCGCCGAGGATATGACCATGATGTGCATGAGTAGGTAGAAAACCAGCACCAGACCGGTCACTCGATGAAGGGCATACGCCCACATCCCGACCCGGTAGTTGATCGGCCAATAAGGCAGGTTGAGGTTACGCGTCTTCGCCCTCTCTGTCCCTATCAACTTTCGCTCTCCTTTCCAGCTACCGCGAACGCAGAGGACAGGCTACCCCATCATGGGGGACAACGGCTCGGGGCAATCACATGGGACGAGACTGGAGGGGACCGACCCTCCCGGAAGCCAGGGCTGCAGGGCACAGGCCGACGCAGGGCGGAGCCGGTCCCCTCGGGGATCGTGGGCCGGGTCCGTCCAGCAGAATGCGGGGAGACGTCGCTCGCCAGAGAGAGAACGAGTGCAAGCCGCACTAGCGCTGCCATCCCCTCATCGGGTGGATCGGGCCGCTGGAACGCAGCCCTCTCGCGGGGCACCATCGCCCCCCACCAGTTGACTGTGCATCAAGGACAATCGAGACCGCGCCTGCCGCGGTTCGCCAGGATGAAACCAATATAGCAGCTGAGGTGGCGGGCGTCCAGCCGAACCCAGCCGGCCGCTACACCTTGTTGTAGAGGATCGCCCGCTTGATCTGTTCGATGGCCAGCGTCACCTTGATTCCTCGCGGACAGGCCTCGGTGCAGTTGAACACAGTCCGGCACCGCCAGACACCATCTCGTTGGCTGAGGATCTCCAGCCTCTCCGCGGCGCCCTCGTCCCGGCTATCGAAGATGAAGCGGTGGGCATTCACCAGTGCGGCGGGCCCCACGAACTGGGGGTTCCCCCAGAAGGGCGGGCACGAACCCGTGCAAGCGGCGCACAGGATGCACTTGGTGGTGTCGTCGAAGCGCTCCCTCTCCTCGATGCTCTGCAGCCGCTCCTTTTCCGGCTCCGGCGAGTGGGTTATCAGGTATGGCTTGATGGAGGCGTACAGCTCGAAGAAATGATCCATGTCCACCAGCAGGTCCTTGATCACCCTGAATCCAAGGAGAGGCTCGACGGTGATCGGCTGCCGTACATCCTTCACCAAGACCTTGCAGGCGAGCCGGTTTCGGCCGTTTATCCTCATAGCGTCGGATCCACAGATGCCGTGAGCGCAGGAACGGCGATAGGTCAGCGAACCATCCAAGTGCCACTTTACGTAGTTCAGCGCGTCCAGAACTCGATCTGTAGGCTCCACCTCGGCCACGTAGTCCACGAAATGGGGCTTCACCCCCTTCTCGGGATCGTAGCGCAGGATCTTCAAGGCCACATGCATGGTAGCTATCCTCCGAGAGTGGCGGCGCCCCGCACCGCCCCACACATATACTCCGATCTCTCCTCGCCCATGAGGGGCGGTCAGTATTTCCGTTCCTGAGGCTGGAACCTGGTGATGGAGACGGGCTTATAGCCGATGGTCACCCCGCCCTCGGACTTGCGGACCAGCGTGTGGGCGAGGAAACGGGCATCGTCCCGCTTGGGGAAGTCCTCCCGATAGTGGGCACCTCGGCTCTCCTCCCTCGCCAGCGCTCCAGCCACCATGGCATCGGCGATCTCCAGCAGGTTCCCCAGCTCTATGGCCTCGGTGAGGTCGCTGTTGTGTACCCTGCCCCGATCCTGAAGCCCGATCCTCTGGTAGCGATCTCGAAGCTCGCTCAGCCGCCGCTGCATGGTGGTCAGCTTCACCGCGTCCCTCATGACGGATACGTTGATGTCCATCTGCTCCTGCAGCTCCGCTCGGATGGCTGCCACCTTCTCCTCGCCGTCGGCACCCAGGAGCCGCTCCACCTCATCCCTGGCGGGGTCCTCCACTCCATGGGGGAGGGGCAACAGATCCGCTTCCTTGACGTACCGCACCGCGTCCCGACCGGCTCGCCGCCCGAACACTATTATGTCTACGAGCGAGTTGGTGCCCAGCCGGTTGGCCCCGTGGACCGATACGCAAGCGCACTCCCCCGCCGCATAGAAGCCGGGCATCGGCGTGCCTCGCTCGTCCACTACAACCCGGCCATCCACATCTGTCGGTATCCCTCCCATGGCATAGTGGGCCGTTGGCTGAATGGGGATCGGCTCCCTGGACGGCTCGATGCCCAGGTAGGTTCGCACGAAATCCATGATGTCAGGGAGCCTGCTCTCCAGAAGGTCGGGGGAGAGATGGGTCAGATCCAGGTGAACGAAGTCCCTCCCATCTATTCCTCGACCCTCGCGGATCTCCGTGTAGATGGCGCGGGAGACCATATCCCGCGGGGCCAGGTCCAGGAGGGTCGGGGCATATCGCTCCATGAACCGCTCTCCATTCCGGTTGCGCAGCACTCCGCCCTCCCCGCGCGCCCCCTCGGTGATCAGAATGCCCATCTTGTAGATACCGGTGGGGTGGAACTGGAAGAACTCCGGATCCTCGAAGGGTATCCCCCGGCGGTAGGCGATGGCCACCCCATCCCCGGTGAAGGTGAGAGCGTTGCTGGTCACCTTATACACACGACCGTAGCCCCCGGTGGCGAAGATCACCGCCTTTGCGTGAAAAGTATGGATCTCGCCGGTAGCCTCTTGCAGTGCCACGACCCCCTGGCACACCCCGTCCACCAGCACCAGGTCCAGAACGCGATACTCGTTGAAGAAGACGACCTCGTTCTTGATGCACTGCTGGTAGAGGGTCTGGAGGATCATGTGGCCCGTCCGGTCGGCCGCATAGCAAGAGCGATGGACGGGCTCCTTTCCGTAGTCCCTGGTGTGCCCCCCGAAGAATCGCTGGGCTATGCGTCCATCCTCGGTCCGGCTGAAGGGCAGTCCCATATGCTCCAGCTCATAGACCGTGTCGATGGACTCCCTGCACATGATCTCCACCGCGTCTTGGTCGGCCAGGTAGTCACTACCCTTGACGGTGTCGAACATGTGCCATTCCCAATGATCCTCCTCCAGGTTGCCCAGGGCAGCCCCGATCCCTCCCTGGGCCGTCCCGGTGTGGGACCTAGTAGGGTAGAGCTTGCTCAGTACGGCCACCCTCACCTTTCCGGAGAGCTGCAGGGCGGCCATCAATCCGGCACCGCCCCCTCCGACCACCACGGCATCGAACTTGTGGTACATTCCGCCTACCTCTCAATCACGGAGTGCCCGAGACCTGGAAGGACAGGATCACCTGGCTTCCCACCAGCAGGAATACGAAGCCTACAAGATACAGGGTCGTCAGGGTGGCCAGGCGAGCCACACGACCATGTATGTAGTCGTCGCTGACGATCCGCGCCCCGTTCATCCCGTGCAGGAGGGCCAGCCACAGCATCGCCAGGTCGTACCATCGCCAGAACGGAAAGGTCCAGCGGCCTGCAACGAACCCGAAGGTTACATTCTCGATCGGCTGAAAGGCGTGCATGATGGCCAGATGGATCAGCACGAGAAGCAGGAGAGCTACTCCAGACACCCGCATGAACAGCCACGACCACAGCTCGAAGCTGCTGCTCCTAGCTCTCGACGACGATGCCGTGTAAAGCATTGCTCACCCCCATCAAGGATTTACAAACAGCATCAGCCAGACGGTCGGCCCGAAGAGTATGAAGAACAGCACCATGGCTCCCCAGAAGAGCCTCTCCTGATAGATAGAGCCTTTGTCCCAGAAGTCTATGATGGTGACACGGATGCCGTTCAGTGCATGGTAGATCACCGTGCCCACCAGCAGCAGCTCGAAGACTCGCACGACCCTGTTGTGGTACACGGTGGCCCATGAGTCGTAGACACCCGGCCCGAAGCCCACCAGCGAGGTGTCCACGATGTGGGCGAGAAGGAACAAGAGTATCAGCAGCCCGGTGACGCGATGCAGGAGCTGCGCCCACTGTCCGGTCTGTCCCTTATAGTTGGCGAACCACGTGGCGGCCCACTTTCGATCGATGCCCATCACCACCTCCAAGCAGCTCTTGGTCTGACTTCCACGGGGACGCTCGGAATCATGGTTTCCGGATAGGCTGGACACGAGCCTGAAGGGATATCGGGAGCATTCGTACAGATTGGACAAGCCTGTCCGGCATCTGCAACATCCATGCTGCGAGAAGCGTGCCAGCGCGCTACCGAAGGATTTCCGCGCACTGCTCGTACCGACCGAAGGATGGCATCAGGTAAGCCCCCTGCACGTACGGCCGCGCTTCTCGCAGGAGCTCCCGCGCCAAGGCGACACCCTCCTCCATACCCCGCTCCCCAGCCAGCCGCATCCTCTCTCGCACCGGTTCGGGGATAGTGATGCCTGGTACCTCGTTATGCAGATACTCCGCATGCCGCGAGCTCTGCAACGGCAGAACGCCAAGTATGATCGGAATGTTCACCTTCCCGATCCGGTCGAGCGTCCCCAGCAGCGTCTCTACGTCGTACACCGGCTGCGTCATGACGAAGTCGGCGCCGGCCTCCAGCTTCCGCCGGAAACGATCCAGCTCAAGCTCGAGGTCCTCCGCGTTCGGGTTGAGGGCACAGCCCACAAGGAAGCTGGTGGGCTCGCCGATGGACGCGCCACGCCCATCGTGACCCTCGTTCAGTCGCTTCAGGATCCGTATGAGCCCTATGGAGTCCACGTCGTACACGGCTGTGGCCCCTGGATAGTCGCCCAGCCGAGGTGGATCCCCCGTCAAGGCGAGGATGGCCCTGATCCCCACGGCATGAGCTCCCAACAGCTCCGATTGGATGGCCATAAGGTTGCGATCACGGGTCGTGAAGTGAAGTATCGTCTCCAGCCCCACCTGCCGGCTGATCAGGAAACCCACGGCGAGGGCGCTCATGCGGACTCGGGCCATGGGGCTGTCGGCGATGTTCACGGCATCGACTCCCACCTCCTTGAGCATGGCCGCCGCCTTCAGCAGCTTGGAGGGGTTGGAGCCCTTGGGAGGGTCCATCTCCACGCTCACCACGAACTGCTTGCCCAGCTTCTCCCTCAGCGATGAGGGCTCGGCCTCCTGCTCCGCTGACTCCACCTCGATGTGGGGGGCCGACCACACTCGCGCGGCTCTCTGGGACGGCTGTGCTTCCACAAGGGCGGCCTTCATGGCCGCGATGTGCTCCGGCGTCGTCCCGCAGCATCCCCCGACCAGGACCGCCCCCGCCTGAACGAACGATCGAGCGCGCTCTGCCATGTACCGTGGAGTGGAGAAATAGAGGAACCGGCCACCCACCATCGCCGGGAGGCCAGCGTTCGGCATGGCAGACACCGGTCCGCCATCCACCGAAACCATCCGCTCCACCACCTCCAGCATGGGCTGGGGCCCCACGCTGCAGTTGACCCCGACCACATCGGCCCCGAGACCGCGCAGCCGCGCCACGACCTCCTCCGGGGTAGCGCCCGAGGCGGTGAGCGCGTCCTCCGCCATGGTGACCTGCGCCACCACAGGAAGACCGCACACAGACCGGGCCGTCCTAACAGCTATGGACAGCTCTTCTAGGTCAGAGAAGGTCTCGAACAGTATCAGGTCGACGCCGCCTTCCAGCAGACCCTCCACCTGCTCCCTGAATGCCTCGGCTGCCTCCCCAGCCTCGATCCTGCCGATCGGCCCCAGCGGTCGGCCAAGCGGCCCAACGGAGCCGGCCACGAAGGCGTCCACTCCCGCGACCTCTCTGGCGGCACGAGCCACCTTGGCCGCCTGTAGGTTGATCAGCCGGACCTTGTCCTCGAGCCCGTGCTCGGCCAGCTTGAACCGGTTCGCCCCGAAGCTGTTGGTCTCTATCAGCTCAGCCCCGGCCGCTAGGTACGACCGGTGGATCTCCTCGACCAGGGCGGGGTTGGAGAGGTTGACCTCGTCGAAGCAGCGCTCGTACGAGATCCCTTTGGCATAGAGCATAGTCCCCATGGCGCCATCGGCCAGAAGGACACCCTCTTGCAGTCTATCTATGAATGGATTCCCCACCTCTTGCTCCTATCGCCGTAGCTGCTCCGAGAACCGCGACCATCGAAGCAGCCAGCCCGATCCTGACTCACAAAGTCCCCATCGGCTCGGCCGCAACGGGGTGTGGCGGGCGCACGCCGCAGCCCAGTGATGACGAACCGGGGAAGCCTTGCGAAGCTTCCCCGGTTCGCATTTCATCCAGCCACTAGGCGCGGGCGGCCGGATCGCCCTGCTGCCTTCGCGGCCGGCCTCAGGTCTACCGTTCCCAAGCCGCCCCCGGCTTACGCCTTCACGCAGGCATCCACCGGGCAGACGGAGGCGCACTGCTGCGTGTCGTAGGAGCCCTCGCACTCCTTGCACTTGTTCGGATCGATCTCGTAGAACTCGGGTCCCTGGGAGATCGCCTGGTTCGGGCACACCGACTCGCAAGCGCCGCAGCTGATGCAGTCCTCGGTGATCTTAAAGGCCATCCGACCCTCTCCTCCTAGATGCTGATGCTGTCTTCCGTTCCCCGCGCGGGCACGTCCTCGGGCGCAGTCCGGCCAGTCGCTACGCCTGTCGGCGCCCCTGCTGGGATCTTCCGCGCGAACCGAACCCTCCACGCCCCCCGACCTGCCCACGCGGCAGAGGTCTGGCGGCTGGAGCGTTGCCATGATAATCAGAGAACCTCGCTCCGTCAACAAGCTGCACACAACCCGGAAGAAGCGAGCCGGATTGTGGTAGTCTAGATGACATCCGGCCGGGCCGGCTCAGCTTGGAGGTGAAATCATGCCCTTGGATCCTCAGGTCGAGATGCTCCTGCAACGGGTTTCCGCCGCCGGGCTTCCGCCCTACCCTTCCCTCAGTCCCGAGGAGGCCCGCCGCGTGATGGAGGCCCGCTCGGCGCTGACCGCTGGCGAGCCACCCGTTGTGGAAGCCGTGTCCGACATGGTGGTGCCCGGACCGTCAGGGGGGATCCCGCTCCGGGTCTACACCCCCATCGGGCATCCACCGTTCCCCGTTCTGGTCTACTTCCACGGCGGCGGCTTCGTCCTCGGAAGCTTGGACACCCACGACTCCCTCTGCCGCGCTATCGCCGCCCACTCAGGATGCGCGGTTGTCTCGGTGGGCTACCGTCTCGCCCCCGAGCACAAGTTCCCGGCAGCCGTGGAGGACGCGTTGGCGGCCACACGATGGGTCGCCACCAACGCGTCCATCATCCGTTGTGATGCCGACCGCCTGGCGGTAGGAGGGGACAGCGCTGGGGGGAACCTGGCCACCGTTGTAGCCCTCCTCGCCAGGGATGCGGGCGATCCGAAGCTTCGCTTCCAGCTACTCCTTTACCCAGTCACCGACCACACCTTCAGCTCCCCATCCTACCAGGAGAACGGCGCTGGGTACATGCTATCGCGCGACGATATGGAGTGGTACCGCGACCACTACCTGAGGACCGAAGCCGATCGCTCCCATCCCCACGCATCGCCCCTCCTGGCCGAGGACCTTCACGGACTGCCACCAGCCCTGGTCATCACCGCCGAGTTCGACCCATTGCGGGATGAAGGTGAGGCCTATGCCGCCAAGATGAGGCACGCGGGCGTGCCAGTGGAGCTCCACCGTTACAACGGAATGATCCACGGGTTCGTCCGGATGTACCCATCTCTGGACGCCGGAAAGAGGGCGTTGGAGGAGATCGGAGCCGCCCTGCAAAAGGCGTTGGCCCTGTAGTCCCTTTCGTGCTATCCTGGCAGGCCGAACGGAAGACCCACGCGGCTCGCCCGCAACGAAGCGGGCGAGTATCGAGACAGCCCAACGGCGAGAGAGGAGGAACGATGGCAGACTTCGAGAGAGCCCGCCAGCTGATCCGAGAGTTTCAAGGCGACAAGTACGTTTTCGGAACGGGTGTCCTCGGCGAGGTCGGCCGGCTGACAGCCGACCTGGGTAAGCACGCCGCCTTCGTGTACGACGTCTTCCCAGGCAACGAGCCGTTCGTCAATCGGATCAAGGACTCGCTGGCTTCAGCGGGCGTGCAGGTGGTCGCCGGTATCGAGGGGGCCAGGCCTAACGCCCCCAGGGAGGACCTCTACAGGATCACCGATGAGCTCAAGGCGGCAAACCCGGACGTCATCGTGGTGATGGGTGGCGGCAGCACCATCGATGCAGTCAAGTCGGCTGAGGTTCTACGCACCCTGGGCGGCGCCATCACCGACTACTTCGGCACCGGCCTCGTCACCGCGAAGCTGAAGGAGACGGGGAAGACCCTCACACCGGTCGTTGCCGTCCAGACAGCGGCCAGCACTGGCGCCCACCTAACCAAGTACTCCAACATCACCGACATCCAGTCCGGCCAGAAGAAGCTGGTGGTGGACCCCGCGATCGTCCCCACCCGCGCGCTGTTCGACTACGACCTGACCAGGTCCATGCCGCCCGGGTTCACCGCCGACGGTGCCCTCGATGGCGTGTCTCACTGCCTGGAGGTGCTGTACGACTCCATGGGCAAGCCCTACCATCAGAGGATGATGGAGGTAGCGGAGGTCGGGATCAGGCTGGTGGTGGAGTATCTGGAACGGGCCATGAAGGACGGGAACGACATGGAAGCCCGGACCGCCCTGGGTCTGGCCACCGACCTGGGAGGCTACGCCATCATGCTGGGAGGGACCAACGGCGCCCATCTCACCAGCTTCTCACTGGTGGACATCCTGAGCCATGGCAGGGCCTGCTACATCATGAACCCCTACTACACCGTCTTCTTCGCCCCTGCTGTGGAGGAGCCGCTGCGAATGGTGGGGCGGATCTTCAAAGAGGCGGGCTTCACCACGGCCAGCGTGGAGCGGCTTCGCGGCCGAGACCTGGGTTTGGCAGTCGCGGAGGCGATGATCAGCTTCGGCCAGAAGATTGGCTTCCCGACCACCCTTGGAGAGGTGAAGGGGTTCACCGAGGAGCACATCCGCAGGGCGTTGGCTGCCGCCAAGGACCCGGCCCTGAAGATGAAGCTGGAGAACATGCCCGTCCCCATGACCGCGGAGATGGTAGACGACTACATGGGTCCCATCCTGGAGGCTGCCAGGACGGGAAACCTCAACCTCATCAGGAACGTGTCTTAGCCCCTTCTCGGGGGCGGGCCAGGCGGCCCGCCCCCGCTCTCTTTCTCTCCTCACCCGGCACGGATGCTGCCTACGCACCCCTGACGTCGAGGACAAGGGGGGTGTGAGATGGGGCTGATCTCTCGCATGTCCACGGTGATAAAGTCCAAGGTAAACGATCTGCTGAACCGGGCCGAGGACCCACGCCAGACCATGGACTACGCCTACCAGAGGCAGCTGGAGCACCTGAGGGATGTCCGCCGAGGGATTGTGGAGGTAGTGGCCGCACGCCGGCGACTGGAACTTCAGGCGGCCGAGCTGAAACAGAACACGAGCAAGCTGGACGACCAGGCTCGACGCGCGCTGGCGGCGGGGCGCGAGGACCTGGCAAGGCTCGCCCTCGAGCGTAAGCAGGCCGCCCTGCAGCAGATCCAGAGCCTCGACCCACAGATTGCCGAGCTGGAGCAGCAGCAGGAGAAGCTGTCCGAGACAGAGCAGCGCCTGACGGCCAAGGTAGAGGCCTTCCGCACCCAGAAGGAGGTGATCAAGGCCCAGTATTCAGCGGCCGAGGCCCAGGTGAAGATAGGCGAATCGCTCACCGGCCTCTCCGAGGAGATGGCCGACGTGGGGATGGCCGTCGATAGGGCCCAGGAGAGGACCCAGCAGCTCCAGGCACGCGCCGGCGCCATCGACGAGCTGGTATCCGCGGGCACCCTGGAGGAGATAGCGGCGCCCAGCGATACCGTGGAGAGAGAGCTGGCAAGGATCACCGTGAGCCAGAACGTGGATCGAGAGCTGGAGCAGATGAAGCAGCAGCTCGGTCTACCTCAGCCGCCCAAGCAGCTCAAGGAGGGTGAATGATCGTCCGAATCGCCAACGAGGGACAGTACCGGGTGGACAGCGGCGCCCTGGACGAGATCAACGAGATCGACAACCGGATAACCGCGGCCATGGCAAGGAACGACGGAGCCGAGTTTCGGCGTCTCCTGGGTCAGATGGCGGAGGTAGTGCGAAGTCGGGGGAAACCGGTGCCCTCGCGGGAGATAGTCGAGTCGGACCTGGTACTTCCATCACCTGACATCTCGCTGGACGAGGCAAAGCGGCTGTTTCCCGGCGGTGAGCTCCTCCCATAGGGAGAGGAGCCCACTAGACGGGGGCTCCCCAGAGGGGATACCAACGCTCTATCTCCCTTTCAACAGGTAGCTCTCGCCCCATGGCGGCCGCGAGGCGCAGTTCGCGGGCGTTGTCCCTTTGGCCCGGCGCTCCACCAGGAGCAAACGGATAGAAGTTTCCCCGCTTGTAGCTGTACACCCAGTAGACTGGCCTCTCGCCGTCGAGAAACCTGAACACGGCTGCCAGTAGCCGGTCGCCAAAGCCACGTTCTTCCAGGGTTAGGCTCACCAGGTGAATGGTGGAGACCAGCTCCTGGAAGTCGGAGCTCTCCACGGTCACCCATTGGAAGCCGTAGCTGTCAGTCGCCGTGCGAATGGCCGCCCCTGTCTCCTCGCCACTGATCTTCAGTATGCCCTGAAGGTCGGCTCCCAGAGCCTCGAACCGAGCGGAGTCGATGGGGCGGAAACAGACACCCGCGCTGCCGCCGGATGCCAGCCCGAGATCGGCCGTGAGGGTCAGATAGGCCGTGGAGATGGCGAAAAGGCTGTCAAGCCGCGAAGGGACCGGACGCGTCCGCCCCAGAAGAATGTCCAGGATCCTCAATGCGTCCCTCCATCTCTCGCTGCATCCTCTCTAGCCGAGCCAACCGGTGCTCCAGGGAGGGATGGGTCGAGAAAAGCTCCATTACCGACCCCGCACTGATAGCAGGGAAGATGAAGAAGGCGTTCATCCCCTCCACCTCTCGCAGGTCCCGCTGGGGTATCCTCTGCATGGTGCCGCTGATCTTGAGAAGCGCTGAGGCCAGCTGCGATGGGGCACCAGTGATGATAGCGGCCCCCCGGTCGGCAGCGTACTCGCGATAGCGGGAGAGGGCCTTTATCAGGAAGAAGCTGATCAGCCAAACCAGAAGCGAGGCCAGGTAGACGGCGGCGAAGGCCCCCGCACCTCCCTGATCCCGCCCTCTTCGTCCGCCATAGAAGCCCATGAAGGCGAAGTTTCGCATCACAAAGAATGCGACCGTGGATAGGAAGCTGGCAATGGTGATCACCATGACATCCCGGTTCTTCACATGGGTCAGCTCGTGGGCCAACACCGCCTCCAGCTCCGGGGGGTCCAGCCGCTCGGTCAGGCCGCGGGTCACCGCAACCACCGCGCTTCTCTGGCTGCGACCTGTTGCCAGAGCGTTGGGGATCTCGCTGTCCACCACGGCCAGCCGCGGTTTCGGCAGATCGGCCAAAGCGGCCAGCCTGTCCAGCATGGCATGCAGCCCTGGCTCCTCGGTCGGCGAGACCGTCCGAGCTCCGAGAGACCAGAGCACCAGGCGGTCGGAATAGAGGTACTGGACCAGGAGTAGGATGCCCCCCACCACAGCGACGGTGATGTATCCGACCCCAGCCCAGAAGAGCACAGCCAGGAAGGCCAGGTAGATGGCGAAAAGGAGGGACATGGTTACGAACATGCGGACCGTCAGACCGGTGTCCCCGCCATACCACCTCGTGCGCATCGTCGTCGCTCCCACGCCCGCCGTGAGACTCGCGCTCCTCCGGCCGTCGCCGCCAGCGACGCGAACCGGGGGTGGGGGCGTCGCAAGATCCGCACCGGGCCCGACGGTCCGGCGCCGGGCGAATTGACAAAGGACCGGAGAACAGGTATACCTGTATACAACTCTCCGATTTCTGCAGCCAGGAGGCTCGTCGTGGTAGACAGCGCCGTCGAGGCCGCCGAGGTCACCCTACGTGTGATAGAGGGGAACCCAGAGGACACTGGGCGAGGCATCGTTCATCTCGACCCCGTCGCCTTTCAGTACCTGCAGCTCCACCCTGGTGACGTGGTGCGGATCACCAACAAGAAGTCTACTGTCGCCCGGGCCGTGCCACTCCCACCTGAGCTGGTCGGGACGGGGCTGATCCAGGCGGACGGCATAGTCCGAGGGAATGCGGGCGTGGGGATCGACGAGAAGGTTCGCGTGGCCAGGGTGCAGACCAGGCCTGCCCTCTCCCTGGTACTGGCCCCGGTGGACACGACGCGCAGCTTCCAGCGACAGGAAGACCTGAAGCTTCTCGCCCAGTCGCTGGTGGGGCTGGCGGTGACGGCGGGCGACGTAGTCAGGGTCACCCCCTATGGTTCCCGAGGCCAGCTCTTCACGGTCGCCGGGACCGCCCCAGCGCAGTCGCCAGTCCTGGTCACCAAGGACACGGAGGTCCAGATCCTCCACGCCGACAGCACACACGAGGGCAGCTTCCATGTCACCTATGAGGACATCGGCGGCCTGGACAGGGAAGTGCAGCGGGTGAGGGAGATGGTAGAGCTCCCGCTGAAGAGGCCGGACCTGTTCGCACGTCTGGGCGTGGAAGCGCCCAAGGGGGTGCTTATCTACGGTCCTCCCGGCTGCGGGAAGACCCTCATCGCCCGGGCCGTGGCAACAGAGACACAAGCCCACTTCATCCATGTCAACGGGCCCGAGATCATCCACAAGTACTATGGCGAGAGCGAGGCCAGGCTTAGAGAGATCTTCGAGGAAGCCAGCCGGCACGCCCCCTCCATCATTTTCCTCGACGAGATAGACGCCATCGCCCCAAGGCGGTCGGTGGTGGTGGGCGACGTGGAGAAACGGGTCGTGGCCCAGCTCCTCGCACTCATGGACGGCCTGGTCTCCAGAGGTGAGGTAGTGGTGATCGGAGCCACCAACGTGCCCGAGATGGTGGATCCCGCACTGCGCCGGCCAGGCAGATTCGACCGCGAGATGGAGATCGGCGTCCCCAACCAGAAGGCAAGGCTGGCCATTCTCAAGATCCATTCCCGCGGAATGCCCCTCGCCCCGGATGTGGACCTGGAGCAGCTGGCCCGCATCACCCACGGCTTCGTGGGAGCGGATCTCGAGATCCTCTGCAAGGAGGCAGGGATGAACGCCCTGCGGCGGATCCTGCCGGACCTGAACGATGGTCGAACCCCCTCCTCCAACGGGGCTGCCCGGGAGATCCAGGTGACCCTGGCGGATTTCCGACAGGCAATGAAGGAGGTCGAGCCTACGGCCCGCCGCGAGCTGTTCGCCGAGAAGCCCGCCGCCACGTGGGATCAGGTAGGTGGCCTGGACCGGATCAAGGACCTTCTCCGGGCGGCGGTGCAGTCGCCCCTTCAGCACCCCGAGCTGAGCCGACACCTCGGCGCGCCGCAGCCCAGGGGCATACTTCTGGTGGGGCCGTCCGGGACCGGCAAGACCCTGGTAGCCAACGCTCTCGCCGGTGAGGCCGACGTCCCCTTCATCACCATAGATCGAACCCTGCTCTTGTCTAAGTGGGTGGGCGAGTCCGAGAAAGCGCTGCGGGAGGTGTTCCGCAAGGCCAAGCAGAGCTCGCCGTGCATCCTGTTCTTCGACGACTTGGACGCCCTCGCCCCAATCCGGGGGGCGGCCGGGGTCGATCAGGCATCTGAGCGGCTCGTGAGCCAGCTCCTCAACGAGATGGATGCCCTGGACGACGAGCTGGGGGTGGTGGTGGTGGCGGCGACCAACCGACCGGACCTGGTCGATCCCGCCCTCCTGCGCCCGGGCCGGTTCGACCTCCGAGTGGAGTTCCCTATGCCGAACCGCGAGGCCCGGCTGGACATCCTGCGCGTGCACACCAGGGGAAGGCCGCTCAGCCCGGACGTTGACCTATCCCAGCTGGCCGATCGAACCGAGGGGCTCTCCGGCTCCCACATCCACACCCTCTGCCGTCGCGCCGCAGCTCTGGCCATGGCCGAGTTCCTGGAGCGCCACGGCCCGGCGGCTGACCGTCTCTACCAGGAGTGCGTCATCGGGCCGGAGCACTTCCAGAGGGCGCTGGAGGAGCTGTCCGAAAGATAGAACCATGGTGGTCGGCCTGGTGGAGGCAGGGGCTCGGATCCCCGCCTCCACCGTGCTGCCGCTCTATCCCCGCGTCTCGATCGAAGACAGGTACTCGCCCAGCCTCCGTATCCCTTCGTGGATCCGCTCCAGCGACGTGGCGTAGGAGAAGCGCAAATAGCCCTCTGCGTTGCTTCCGAAGTCGATCCCCGGCGCCACAGCCACCCGGGCATGGCGCAGCAGGTCGAAGGCGAAGGACAGGGAGTCGTTTGTATACTTCCGAGCGTTCACCAGCACGTAGAAGGCTCCCGTTGGAGGGTGAGGGATCTGGAAGCCCAGGCCTCGAAGCCCGTCCAGCAGATGGAGCCGACGCTCCGAATAGGTTTTCCTCATCTCTTCCACATCGGCGGCGGCCTCCCTGAGCGCGGCCACCCCCGCCCACTGCACGAAGGCATTGGCGGAGATGAAGAAGTTCTGCTGGATCTTCTGCATCGCCCGGATAATCTCCCTCGGGGCGATTATGTACCCCAGCCGCCACCCGGTCATGGCATACAGCTTCGAGAAGCCGTTCAGCACGCAGGCACGATCGGTGAACTCCAAGATGGAGTGCTCCTTCCCCTCGTACACCAACCCGTGGTAGATCTCGTCGGACACCACCATCGGGCCCAGGCGAGCTATCTGGTCCATCCGCTCGGCATCCAGCACCACGCCGGTCGGATTCGAGGGGGAGTTGATCATGATCGCCTTGGTTCGAGGACCGATCCGCTCCCTGATGGCCTCAGGCCGGATCTGGTACCCATCGGACTCCAGGGCGTCTACATACACGGGCACCCCCTCGGCGAAGCTCACGAAGTTGGGGTAGCAGGCATAGTACGGATTGGAGAGGATCACCTCATCCCCCGGATCCAGCAGCACCGAGAACAGCATGAAGAGCGCGGGGGACGTGCCGGCGGTCACCATCACCTGGTCGGGGCTTACCTCCACCCCGTAGCGCCTGTGGTAGTCCTCGCAGATGGCCTCCCGCAGAGGTAGTATCCCAAGGCTGTGGGTGTAGTGGGTCTTGCCGTCACGCATCGCCCTCTCCGCCGCCTCCCTGATACAGGCCGGCGTGTCGAAGTCTGGCTCCCCCACCTCCATATGCACCACGTCGATGCCGTCCCTCTGGAGCCGCTCGGCCTCCTCCAGCACCTCCATCACCAGGAATGGAGAGACGTCGGACCGCCTTCGCTTCGTCATCATGGGGGACCCACCCTCCTCGCAGTTGCTGATGCGACGGCGATTATACCATCTTCGTGCGCTCGATCACCTCGCGGTACAGCTCCAGGTGCCGCTCCACCGTCCTCTCTACCGAGACGTCCTCCGCATAGCGACGGGCACGATCGGCCATCTGCCTCCGAAGGGCATCGTCCTTCAGCAACCCTACCACAGCATCGCGGAACCCTTCCGCGTTGTCCGGGTCCACCATCAAACCTGCCCCACTCGCCTCCACATAGCTGCGCAGCCCCCCGACCGCGCTGGCCACTACCGGTGTTCCTACCGAGCTAGCAACCATGGTTGGGCCGGAGGCAGCGGCCGACCGGTAGGGGAGCACCAGAAGATCGAAGCTGGCGACCAGCTCCTGGAACCCTTCGCTGTCCAGAAGGATCGGAAGGTAGAGGATCGAGTCGCGGCGCGGGCTGGCGTCGATGGCGTCCCTCAGCTTCTCCGCGTACTCCTGGCCCTCCGCACTGCCGGGCCTGGGAGCACATGCCGCCACCAGCAGGGCGTTGGGGGGCACCTGGTCGGCGATATCGGCCCAAAGGGAGACGAACCAGTCGTACCTCTTGTACCATTCGGGATATCCCACCATCCCCACCACCAGCCTGTGCGGATAACCAAATCTCACCTTTGCGTTGGGGTAATACGCCAGCCTGGGGGCCATGTGGGGTATCACCCGAACATCTCCGGATGGTCGTGTCGCATAGGGGGTGTGGACGATGCTCGCTCCCACCAGCCTGCCGACCAGATCTATGTAGGCCAGACGATCCGGAACCCCCTCGTTGTCGGAGTGCATGGTCATCACCACCGGCTGCCCACTGACCTTCCACCCAAAGAGGGGCGCGGCCAACTCGAAGGCATCCGCGGCACCGGTGCCCCGCATAACACCGTACCGCCTCCGGGCGTAGAGGCCGTACTCGAACTGAATATGCACCAGGTCCGGCCCGATCTCGGCAACTCTCTCCTCCAGGGCGGAGTACCACTCGGGTCTGTCCAGGTCCATCACCGGGTGGACCGTCGGCGCTGGCGTGGCGTCGGTGTGGCAGATCACATGCACGTCATGCCCCCGACGTCGCATCTCCTCCACCAGTGGGCGGGTATAGGTGTAGATCCCGCAATGCCTGTCCCAGCTGGTCACCATCG
>Ga0315298_1001444_pt1 | contig 43431 bp, 36 predicted proteins | sample WHS_1_MG_FD_203077 | JGI IMG/M metagenome (GOLD analysis project Ga0315298, IMG submission 203077) | Extremophilic microbial mat communities from Washburn Hot Springs, YNP, Wyoming, USA - WHS_1_MG | ecosystem: Environmental > Aquatic > Thermal springs > Hot (42-90C) | place: USA: Wyoming... | reverse complement strand
TGGCGGAAAGGGAGGGATTCGAACCCTCGGTAGGCTTGCGCCTACGCCTGATTTCGAGTCAGGTACATTCGACCACTCTGCCACCTTTCCGGGGTGTTCGTTGCTATTCGCTTCACAGGTCGCTTTAAGCTTGCGAGCTGTCGTGGTCGCGAAAAGCCAATAAGTATATCAGGCACGCGGCTCGATCTGGGTCAGTCCTCCCATGTAGGGCTGGAGCGCCTGGGGAATGTCGATACCCCCGTCAGCGCGTTGATAATTTTCGAGGATCGCCACGAGCGTGCGACCAACTGCCAGGCCGGAGCCGTTAAGGGTGTGTACGAGTTCCGTCTTGCCGCTCTCAGCGCGATAGCGCGCCTGCATGCGGCGGGCCTGGAACGCTTCCATATTGGAGCAGGACGAGATTTCGCGGTAGGTGTTTTGCGCCGGGAGCCAGACCTCGATATCGTGGGTGCGCGCGCTACCGAAGCCCATGTCGCCGGTGCAGAGGACGATGGTGCGATAGGGCAATTGCAGGCGTTGCAGGATGCTCTCGGCGTGGGCGGTGAGTTGTTCCAGCACGGTGGCCGATTCTTCTGCCCGCGTCACCCAGACGAGCTCGACTTTGTCGAACTGGTGTTGGCGGATGAGGCCGCGCACGTCCCGCCCGCCCGACCCGGCCTCGGAACGAAAGCACGGCGTATGCGCCACAAAGCGCAGCGGCAGTTGGACGGCATCGACGATCTGATCGCGCACCAGATTGGTCAGCGGCACTTCGGCTGTGGGAATGAGGTAGTGGCTCTCGCCCTCTCCGTGCTTCACGGGGAAGAGGTCTTCCTCGAATTTAGGGAGCTGCCCCGTGCCGCGCAGCGCTTGCGCCGACACGATGTAAGGCACGTAGGCTTCGGTGTAGCCATGTTCGGTGGTGTGAACGTCGAGCATGAACTGGGCAAGGGCCCGGTGCAGGCGGGCGATCGGCCCGCGCAGCACGGCAAAACGCGAACCGGAGATGCGCGCTGCGGCCTCGAAGTCCAGCCCGAGGTCTGTCCCGACGTCGACGTGGTCGCGCACCGGGAATTCAAACGTGCGCGGGGTGCCCCATCGGCGCAGTTCGACGTTCTGCGTCTCGTCCGCGCCGACGGGCACGTCGGCCGCGGGCAAATTGGGAACAGCCATGAGCAGACCCTGCAGTTCGGCTTGCAAGGCGTCGAGCCGGGCGGCGTCTGCTTCCAGCGTGGTTTTGATGTGGCCGACCTCTTCCATGATCGGCGCGACATCCTCACCTTTGGCTTTGGCCTGCCCGATCTGCTTGGAGAGCAGGTTGCGCCGCGCCTGCAGATCTTCGGTTTGTTTCTGTAGGGTTTTGCGCTCGGCTTCGAGGGCTTCAAAGCGGGCCACATTGAGGAAGGGCTGAGGGGACTGACGGGTTTCGAGCCGGGCGATGACGTGGGGCAGGTCTTTGCGCAGCAGGGTGATGTCGAGCATGATGCGTTTGAGTTGAACGAGAAATGAAGCCGCCGCCGGGCGATCCGGGCCAAGCCTTGCGCCGGATGGCTGGGCGGTGAATCGGTCAGGAGTCGGTCTTGACCACCAAGCCGCGCGGCAGCGGAAACTGTACCGATTCGGTCACGCCGTCGAGCTGCCGCACCGCTACGGCGCCCAATGCCTTCAGCCGGGCCACGACCTGATCGACGAGGGCTTCGGGGGCCGAAGCGCCCGCCGTCAGGCCGATCTGGCGCGCGCCCTCCAGCCACTCCGCGCGCAGGTCTTCGACCTGATCGACCATGTAGGCGGGCTTGCCCATCCGCTGGGCGACTTCGCGCAGGCGATTGGAATTCGAACTGGTCGGACTGCCGACCACGATGACCACATCGACCTGTGGGGCGAGCATCTTCACCGCGTCCTGGCGATTTTGGGTGGCGTAGCAGATGTCTTGCTTTTTCGGCTCATGCACTTGAGGAAACCGCGCGCGCAGAGCCGCGACGATTTCGGAGGCGTCATCGACCGACAGCGTGGTTTGAGTCACAAAGGCCAGCGGTGCATCGGGCGCAATGTTCAGGCGCGCGACATCGTCAAGGGTCTGCACCAGATGGATGCCCTCGGCCTGGCCCATGGTGCCTTCGACCTCTGGATGACCGGCGTGACCGATCATCACAATTTCCAGCCCGTCGCGCCGCATCTTGGCCACTTCAACGTGCACTTTGGTAACCAGCGGACAAGTGGCGTCGAACACCTGCAAGCCCAACGCCTGCGCCTGCGCACGCACGGCCTGCGACACCCCGTGCGCAGAAAACACCACGGTGCCGCCCTTGGGCACTTGTTCGAGTTCGTCGACAAAAACCGCGCCCTTGGCCTTCAGGTCGTTGACCACATAGGTGTTGTGCACGATTTCATGGCGCACATAGATGGGCGCGCCAAAGCGTTCCAGCGCGCGCTCGACAATGTCGATGGCCCGGTCTACACCAGCGCAAAAACCGCGTGGGCTGGCCAGCAACACTTGCGTTTCGGACGCTACAACTTCAGGGTCTGGCGATAAGGCGAAAGCGTCTGGCTTCATAGCACGGCGAGAATCTTGACCTCGAAAGTCGTGGGGCAGTCGGCCAGGGGATGGTTGAAATCGAGCAGCAGCGCGTCGCCGGCTTCGTCAATTTCACGCACCAGTGCGGTGAGCAGACCGGCTTCGCCATCCGCAGTGGTCGGCAGACGCAGACGCATCACATCGCCGACCTGCGCCGCGGGCCCGGGATATTCGCGCGCACGCTCAACCTCCCCGCGCGAAACCCAACGCAGCAAGCCCGGAATGCGCGCACCAAAAGCTGCGCCCGCAGGCAGATCGAAACGGGTGTGCGTGTTTTCATCGAGGCCGACGAGCAAGGCCTCCAGCGCCGGGCTGAGTTGCCCCTGTCCTAACGTAAACGTCGCGGGCGTGCGGCCGAAGGTGTTGACCGCATCGACGCCGCCCGGATCGCTGAGGCGGTAATGCAGGGTGAGGTAGGAATCAGGCTGGACGCAAGGCACGATGATGGGCGGGCAGGCAAAATAGCGGCTGAAAGCGAGCCGCAAAGGCGACGTAAACCGCATTTTAGGGGGAACCCTGCATGGCCACACGTATCGCCGATCTACCTGCTGATGCGCGACCGCGCGAAAAATTGCTGGCGCGCGGCCCGCACGCCCTGGCCGACGCCGAACTGGTCGCCATCGTGCTGCGCACCGGGGTGCGCGGGCAGAGCGCCCTCGATCTGGCCGCCGCCTTGCTCGATCAGTTTGGCGGCCTGCACGGCCTGCTCAACGCCTCATCCGAGCAACTCCGCAAAATCAAAGGACTGGGCGCGGCCAAATATGCCGAGATTGCCGCCGTGCTGGAACTCGCTCGCCGCACCCTCAACGAGCAGATGATGCAGCAACCCCTGCTCGATTCGCCCGCTGCGGTGCGCGACTATTTGCGACTCTGGCTCGGGCCGCAACCGGTGGAAATTTTCGCGGTGCTGTTTCTCGACAACCAGCACCAGCTCATCGCCTCGGAAGAGCTTTCTCGCGGCACGCTGGCGAGCACCAGCGTCTATCCGCGCGAGGTCGTGAAAGCCGCGCTGCGCCTGAATGCCGGCGCGCTGATTCTGGCGCACAACCACCCCAGCGGCCTGGCCGAACCGTCCGCTGCCGACCGCGCGCTGACGCAAACCCTGAAAGCGGCGCTGGCCCTGGTGGATGTGCGCGTGCTCGATCATCTGGTGGTCACCCGGCATAGCGTGGTTTCGTTTGCCGAACGGGGTCTGTTGTGAAACCCGACGCGCCTGCGCTCAAGGCAAGCAGCCAGGACGCATTGCGCGACTTGCGCCGGCGCCTGCGCCAGCCGTCGCAGCCTGCGCGCACGAAACCTGGGTCAACTCCACCGCCCATCGCGGCCGCTCCCGCCGAGTCTGTGCCCACCTCCGCAGATCGCGCCCTGTTTCGCGCGGCCACTGCGGGCGCCAAGGTCTTGGGGGCATCGATCCACCCTCCCCCGCCAGGATTGCAGCCCGCGCCGCCCAAACCCATTCCGCACCAATCGCTGCGCGACGAACGGTTGGTGCTGTTAGAGGCGATGTCCGACGAGCTCGATCTGGATCATTTGCTGGAGACCGACGCCGCCCTATCCTGGCGGCGAGAAGGCGTGGGATCGGACACCCTGCGCAAGTTGCGCCGGGGGCACTGGACGATCCAGAACGAAATCGACCTGCACGGTCTGCGCCGCGATGAGGCGCGCGAGGCGCTGGGTCAGTTTTTACGCACCGCGCTGCAGCGCGAATGGCGTTGCGTGCGGGTGATCCACGGCAAGGGGCTGAGTTCGCCCTTGCGCGAGCCGGTGCTCAAACACAAGGTGCGAAGCTGGCTGATGCAGCGCGACGAAGTGATGGCCTATGTGCAGGCCCGGCCCAGCGATGGCGGCGCCGGAGCTCTGGTGGTGCTGCTGCGCTCGGCGCGGCGCACTGAACGCGGCGGTTGAAACAATGCTTAAAACTAGCACGCCATCTGAGAGCGGAGAGCGGCGTGCTCAGTTACAACAGACAGTCAACCATGCACCACATTGCCCGCCGGCATATTGCCGGGCTCGGCTTTGTTGCGCATCCAGTCGGCCGTACCGGCGAAGGCTTCGTGCAACTGGCGGCGCAGTGTGTCGTCCATCTCGACTTCGTTGAGGGTCTGCACCATGCAGGCCATCCACTCGTCGCGCTCCTTGGTGCCGATGGCGTAGGGAAAGTGGCGCATCCGCAGGCGCGGATGCCCATATTGCGGGGAATACAGATCGGGTCCGCCCAGCCAGCCGCTGAGAAACAGGTAGAGCTTCTCCCGCGTTTCTTCGGAATTCGTGGGATGCATGGCCCGCAGATCGACATATTGCGGCTCCAGATCCATCAAATCGTAGAAATGATCGACCAACCGACGCACACCCTCCGCGCCGCCGAGGCGCTGATAAGGCGTGCTGGAAACCGGCTGGGGGACAGGTGCGGCGGGCGTGATGGCGATGGTTTCTGACATGGAGCGGGGCAGTTTGCAAACAAGGCTGAAACGAGAGAATCGCGATTATGGGAGATGCGCCCCGGCAGAACTTGCCTCAGGTCAATCTGCAATCAATCGCCCCGCAAAGCGGCAAAAGATTTTCAGCTCATTTTCAAGTCAAGGTGCGCAAACTCTGACCCGGCGCCCGGCGCAGCACATCGCGCAGACTCCACCACCCGGCCGCCATCGCCAGCATGGAGGCCGCCAGCATGGCCGCGGGCCAGAGCCACCACGGCGGCTGCCAGGGAAACAGAAACACCCAGTGCGCCAGCGCGGCGCTCACCCCCGCCGCCCCGGCGGCGCCGAGCAGTCCGGCCAGCGCGCCGACCCACATCATTTCCACCAAGGCCATACGCCGCAGCAACTGCGAAGAGGCGCCCAGGGCGCGCCACACCGCCATTTCGCGCGAGCGGTCCTGCCGCGACAACGCCAGCGAGGCGGCGAGCACCGCCAGCCCGGCCGCCAGGGCGAACAAAAACAAAAACTGCACGGCCGTGATGACCTGCTCGACCAGCTTGCGTAAATGCGCGAGCAGGCTGCCGACATCGACCACGGTGAGATTGGGAAACTGCCGCACCAGGGTGTCGTCCATGCGCTGCGCATCTCCGGGGGCCCGATAGGCGGCCAGATAGGTCACAGGCTGATTTTTCAGCAGGGCCTGCGGCAGCAGCACAAAGAAGTTGGCATGCATGGAGCTCCAATCGACATGCCGCACGCTGTTGATGGGTGCGGTCACGCGCTGGCCTGCAATATCGAAAGTCAGGGTGTCGCCGAGTTTGAAGCCCAGGGTTTTGGCGATGCCCTGCTCCACCGACAGGCCTTTGGCATCGGGCCCGCCGGTATCGTTCCAGTCGCCTGCGACCAGGGTATTGGCCTTGGGCAAGGTGGCGCTGGCTGAAAGATTGAATTCGCGGTCGATCAGGTCGCGGGCGCGGATGCTGTCGTAGTCGCGTCCAAAGACCGGCTTTTCGTTGATGGCCACCAGACGGCCGCGCAGCATGGGATACCAGTCTTCGTGGTTCACGCCATCGCGGCGCAGCGCGGCCAGAAAATCCTGGCTCTGCGCGGGTTGGATGTTGATGACAAAGCGGTCGGGCGCGTTGGCGGGTATGGAGGCCCGCCAGGCGTCGATCAGACTGGTGCGCATGAGCACCAGCAACACCAGCGCGAACAAACCCAGACTCAGCGCCGTGATCTGAATCACCGCGCTCCACGGCCGGGTGGCCAACTGACGCGCCGCCATCTGCATCAAACCGCCAGTGGCGACGGATGACGCCGCATGGCCGCGTATCCAGCGCCGCAAACCCCGCATCATCAGCCAGGCCAGCAAGGCGAACACCAGCGTCAGGCCGATGAAACCACCGGCGGCAATCAGCCCCAGGCGAAGGTCGCCGGCCTGCAGCCACAGCAACAGGCCGAATGCCCCCACGCCTGCCAGCACCGTGACGAACGGCGCGGACTGCAGGCGGCCCAGACTGCGGCGCAGCACCGCCAGGGGCGGTACGCGAGCCAACTGCAGAATCGAGGGCAGGCCAAAGGCCAGCAGCAGCACCATGCCCGTCGCCCCGGCGAACAACGCGGGCGCCCAACCGGGCGCTGGCAGCTCGCGCACCTGAACCTGTATCAGCCCGTGCAGCAGCCCGATCATCGCCGCCTGCACCGCCAGGCCGAGCAACACCCCCAGCGCCGCCGCAAAGCCGCCCAGCCAGACAAACTCGGCAGCGTAGCGACGGAGCAAAACACCCTGACGCAGCCCCAAAGCCTTGAATACCGCGCAGGGCTGCAAACGTCGGCGCGCAAAGTCGCGGGCCGACTGCGCCACCGCCACAGCGGCCATGAGCGCGGTGATCAGCGCCACCAGATGCAGAAAATCAGAGGCGCGCTTGAGCGTCTGTTCTTGCGCCGGGCCGCTGTCGGCCACGGTTTCCACCCGAATGCCGCGCGCGGAGGTTTGGCGAATCTGCTCCTGCGCCCACTTGGCGTAGGCGGCTGCTGCCTGCGACGGCCCAGCCAGCGCGAGGCGATAAGTCACCCGGCTGGCGGGCTGGATCAGCCCGGTAGCGGGCAAATCGGCGCGATTCATCATCACCCGCGGAGCGAAATTAATGAAGCCCGCGCCGCTATCGGGCTCGCGCACCAGAATGGCCGCGATGCGCAACCGCGCATTGCCCAACTGCAACAGATCACCCACCTGCAGCCGCAGAGCGCCGAGCACACTGGCATTCACCCAAACCGTACCGGGCTCGGGCGGCCCGCTGCGCGACACCTCCGGCGCCTGCAGCCCGTCGCGCAGCACCACCTGCGCGATCAAGGGGTAATGCGCGCCTACCGCCTTGAGCGAGACCAGCCGGGTGCGGTCACCCGTGACGTCGAGCGCCATGCTGGGAAACACCGCCGTCTGCATAGAGCGCAGCCCCTGCGCTTGCGCGTGCTGCAAATACAGCGGTTTCAGCGGATGATCGCTGACGATCACCACGTCGCCACCGATCAACTGCGCAGCATCGCGCACCAGCGCGCCTTGCAGCCGCTGGGCGACGAAGCCCACGGCCGACAACGCGGCCACGGCCAGCACCAGCGAAAAGAACAAGAGCCGCAGCTCGCCGCTGCGCCAGTCACGCCAAAGCTGTCGCAAGGATTGCATAGAGAGATAGACCGTGGAGTGATTAGGCTGGGTGGGGACAGGCCGTATTGTCCACAGCCCCCCAACTCTGTGCCGGGGCGAGGATTTGAAACCGCTGAGGAACGCGCGCTATTTGGTCAGCGCCAGGAACACTTCCGGCAATCTCTCGGGCAGGCGCTCGATGTTGTCGATCACGGTGTAGCGGCGGCCAAAAATGTCGGACACATAGGCATCGGCGCGCGGGTCGAGGCTGATGCAGTAAGTAAAAAGACCGTCGCGTTCGAGCTCTCGCACCGCCTGGCGGGCGTCTTCGATGAGCAGGCGTTCGTCCTGCACGTCGATATCGGCAGGTTCGCCGTCGGTGAGCACGAGCAGCAGCTTTTTGTCGCTCTTGCGCGCGCGCAGCGAGTGGGCGGCGTGCCGCAGCGCCGCCCCCATGCGGGTGGAGTAGTTGGCCTGCATCGCCGCGAGGCGCGCCTTGACTTCATCGCCCCACGGCTCGCCAAAACCCTTGATGTGCAGGTAGCGCACCTCGTGCCGGGTGTTGGACTGAAAACCGGCGATCGCCAGCGGATCGCCCAAGCGTTCGATCGCCCAGGCGAGCAGCGAGACGGCCTCCTGCGAGAGTTCGAGGATGGTCTGCTCTGATCCTTTCACCTTGTCGTTGAGCGAGGCGGAGAGGTCGAGCAGCAGGGTCACGGCAATATCGCGCCCGTTGGTGCGGTGGCTCAGATTGATGCGCGGATCGGGGTTGGAGCCTGCCTTGAAATCGATCAGCGAACGGATAGCGACGTCGAGATCGAGTTCGCTGCCTTCCTCCTGATAGCGAATGCGCACTTTGTCTTGCGGTTTGAGCAGTTCCAGCAGTCTTTGCAGGCGCTTGGCCAGCGGGGCGTGCTTTTGCAGCAAGCGGTCGATGTCGCCCGCCTGTGCAGACGGATGCAAACCCTCGTACACGCTGACCCAGTCGGGCCGATAGGTCTGGCTGTGATAGTCCCATTCGGGATAGTGCCGCGGCGGCAGGCGCGGCAAGTCGTCCTGCGCATCGTTGCGGCGGGTTTCGTCGAAGCGCTCCTCCTCGTCCCCTTGTTCGATGAAGCGCCAAAGATGCCGGTTGTCGTCGCGGTAGTCGATAACGGTGTTTTCGAAGTGCACTTTGGCAAACTGGTCGCTCTGGCGGCGGGTTTTCGCCACATAGGCCAGAGCCAGCACGGCGATGTCTCGGGTGGATGAGGCGCCCTGCGCCATCAGCGCGTGAAAGTGGGCAACGAAGGTATTCAGATCGGCGTCGCGGTAGCCGTGCTCGGGGTCGAGCAACGCCCGCGACAACATCGCCAGACGGTGGCGCAGGCAGGAGGTGGTCTCGGGATTGCAGGCGTCTTCGACAGGCCGGGGATGCAGGGCGAGAAATAGCCGCCGCAGCCCGGCGTATTCGCGGATCAGCAGGGTTTCAACCCGGCAGTCCTCGAAAAACTCGACCGCCATGCGCTGAAACGGGCTCCAGTTGTCGGCAATCTGCGGGGTGGACCAGCGGCGGTGGCCGACAATGTGGGCGAGCATCGCCCGGTAACGATCGAGGCCCGAGACGCCGAAAGCATCATCTTGCACATCGGGCAGACGAATGCCCAGCGGGTCGTAATAGGGAACCGGCTTGCGCAGTTCGTCGAAGGCGGTGGAGTAAGGGATCAGCAGATCGCCGTCCCGCCACAAAGCGCGCAGATACAGATCGAGATGGCGCTCCACATCCACCAGCAGCGTGCCGTGGCGCTCGCGCTGCAGCACGGCGCGCGCGTCGGCCGATTGCAGGCTGAAGTAATCTTTTTGCCGTTCGGGATGGGTGGCATAGTTGCGCACGCCGTAATCGACCCAACGCTGCAAGCCGCCGATGTCGAGCTGGGCCAGCAAGGTCGGCGCCTGATTGAAAAAGTCCGGCAGCCCTGGACTGGGATAGGTGGTGTGAAAGCCGTGGATGGAGCGCGTGGTGCGCGCCATCAGGTCGAGCGTGAGATCGAGATAGTGCTGGAGTTGCTCGCCCGCTTGCAGGCGCTGCGCCACGGGAGCCAGGGTCTGCAAAAAGGGCGTGATGGCCCGACCGTTGGGCGATTTTTGCAGCCCTTGCACCACGGCCATCACGGGCGCCAGCAGGTCTTCACCCACGGCGCGGGCGGTGGACGGCCAGGCTTCCAGAAAGGCCAGCAAAGGCTCGGCGCCCCGCCCCAGTTTGCCGATGATGCGGCCCGCTTCGAGGAAGGCGCTCAGTCCATCGGGCGTGAGCGCGCTCTGGGCATCGGCCATGCAGGCCGGGAAGATGGCCTCCACGAGAGGAAAGCGCGTGTCGAGCCGCGCCCAACTGGCGCGTATCGAATCGTCCATCAGGGCGTCACTCACCATGGTTCGGCTTGGTCTGCCGCACAGAGGGTGTGAATGAATCCGGCGTGGCCGAGCAACGCGCCCAAACGCTTCCGATCAAGGCGCAAAGCACAGCCGTGCCCGTCGGCACAGCGCGCATTTGCAACGCAGAGTGGGAGGGTTTGGGCGCGAGGAGCGGACATGGCGGATTTGTTCGCACCCTCTTAGGCGAAGGTCACGTCGATGGCGTGATCGAGCGTCTGGCGAATGTCGGCATCGTCGGTGATGGGGCGCACCAGCGCCATGCGGCAGGCGTCTCCTGCATCAACGCCGTCGTGGATCAACTGCGCGGCGTACACCATCAGGCGTGTGGAAATGCCCTCGTCGAGACCGTGCCCCTTGAGGTTGCGCGCGGCGTGGCCGATTTTCACCAGCTTGGCGGCAGTCTCGGCGTCGAGGCCGCTTTCCTTGCACAGAATGGTGGTTTCGAGCCCGGCCTCGGGGTAGTCGAAATCGAAGGCGGTGAAGCGCTGTTTGGTGGACTGCTTCAGATCCTTCATCAGCGACTGATAGCCCGGGTTATACGAAATCACCAACTGAAAATCGGGATGCGCCTGAATCAGCTCGCCCTTCTTGTCGAGCGGCAGGGTGCGGCGGTGGTCGGTCAGCGGGTGGATGACCACGGTGGTGTCCTGACGCGCCTCGACAATTTCGTCGAGGTAGCAGATCGCGCCGATGCGCGCGGCGGTGGTCAGCGGCCCATCGAGCCAGCGCGTGCCGCCGCCTTCGAGCAGATAACGTCCGACCAGATCGCTCGCCGTCATGTCTTCGTTGCAGGCCACGGTGATGAGCGGCTTGCCCAGCCGCCACGCCATGTGCTCGACAAAGCGCGATTTGCCGCATCCCGTCGGCCCCTTGACCATGACCGGCAAACGATTGCGGTAGGCGGCCTCAAACAAGGCCACCTCGCGGCCCTGCGGCTGGTAATAGGGCTCTGCTTGAACCCGGTACTGCTGCGCGTCAATGCTCATGCATCCACCTCCAAAACAACACGCCCCCGTGAAACCGGGGGCGCTGAAACCTTCAAAAACGACGTCGTCAGGAGCGGCTTATTTGTGGACGCCCAGTTTGTCGCGCCAGCCCGGGAAGAGCTTGTCGGCATCGCCCGGGAAGGATTCGAATGCGCGCGCGAACTCTTTGTGTTCCTTGGCGTACTCGATCGGATCGGCTCCGGCCTTCCAGCACTCATAGGCCTGGCGCAGCGACTTGGCGCCAGCCGCTGGCGAGTCGATGTGGCCGTAGGAGCCGCCGCCCGCGGTGTTGATCACGTTGCCGTGGCCCAGGTTCTCGAAGAAGCCGGGCAGGCGCAGCGCGTTCATGCCGCCGGAGATGATGGGGGTGGTGGGCTTCATGCCGTACCACTTCTGGAAGTAGACCGGGCCTTGGCACTCGTCGCGCTCGATCATGTAGGCGATGTTGCGGTCGTCGCCCTCGCCTTCCATCTTGCCGTAACCCATGGTGCCGACGTGAATGCCCGAAGCCCCCTGCAGCCGACTCATCTTGGCCAGCACAAAGGCGGTGTAGCCGCGCTTGGAACTGGGCGAGGTGATGGCGCCGTGACCCGCACGGTGATAGTGCAAGTACTGGTTCGGATACTGGCGACGCGCGGTGGTGACCATGCCGGGGCCGCCCACGTAGCCGTCCACCAGGAAGGCCAGCTTGTCAGCATCGGGACCGAAGACTTCCAGCGCGAAGTCAGCGCGGGCGCACATCTCGTGATAGTCGTCCGCGGTGATGTTCATGGAGAACAGCTTGGCCTCGCCAGTCTCGTCTTGCGCGCGTTTCATGGCGTCATAGACCAGCGGAATCACCTTTTTCACCGGGGCGAACACCTGGTTGCCCTGCGGCTCGTCGTTCTTGATGAAATCGCCTCCCAGCCAGAACTGATAGGCCGCCTGGGCAAATGGCTCCGGGCGCAGACCCAACTTGGGCTTGATGATGGTGCCGGCGATGTAGCCGCCGTCCTTGATCGGCCGACCCAGAATGCGCCACAAGTTGGAGATGTCGGTGGCCGGGCCGTCGAACATCTGGATCGCGCGCTCGGGCACATAGAAATCGATCATCTTGCCGTACTCGACATCCCCCATACCCTGGTTGTTGCCGATCACCAGCGTGAGGAAGGACACGATCATGAAGCGGCCGTCGATCACATTCCGATCGAACAGTTCGATCGGATAGGCGATGCGCATGTCTTCCGTGGCCTCATCGATGTAATAAACCAGGGCATCGACCCCCTTGGTGAAATCGTCCGTCGTGCTGACTTCCACATTGGTGCCGGTGGACGATTCGGCCGCAAAGTGCGCCGCCGTCGCCAGATAGTCATAGCCCGCTTTGGGCTTCATTTTGTAGGCAACAAGGATGTGCTTGCCACCGGCGATCAGATCCGATTCCTTGAGATCGAGATTGGCGTAGCGGCTGGATTGATCGTGAGCCATGTCGTTCCTCTGTGCGTTGGCCTTTGTCGGCCGGGTGGGTTGAAAAAAATCAACTATAGGATCGCTTAGTTCATAAGGTAAACTAAGACTTTTTTGCAGTTAGAGAATTTTTCACTGATGATCAGAATCACCTTCCGGCAACTCGAAATTCTCCAAGCTGTAGCGGACTGCGGCAGTTTTTCGCGCGCCAGCGAAAAGCTACATCTCACCCAGCCTGCTGTTTCGATGCAGATCAAACAATTGGAGAATTTGCTCGATATGCCCCTGTTCGAGCATGCGGGCAAAAAAATCCGACTCACCGAAGCTGGCAACGTCGCCCTGCGCAGCGCCGGAATCGTCACCCGCGAACTAAACGACCTCGAACAGTCTCTGTCCAACTTGAAAGGACTCAGAGGCGGCGTGCTGACGGTGTCTGTCGCCAGCACGGCCAGCGTATTTGCCGCTCGCCTTATGGCGCTGTTTCGACGCCAGTTTCCAGACGTCGAGGTCAGCCTGAATGTCGTCAACCGCGAAACCCTGCTGCGTCACTTAACCGAGAACGTCAGCGATCTCGCGCTGATGGGCACGCCGCCCGAGGGATATCAACTCAGCGCGCAACCCTTCATGGACAACCCGCTGGTCATCATCGCCGCCCCCGACCACCCGCTCGCCAGAAAACGCGCAATCCCCCTAAAGCGCCTGCTCGAAGAGCCACTGGTCGTGCGGGAACCCGCATCAGGCACCCGCGGCGCCCTGGAGAACTTCATCCGAGAACGACAGTTACCGTTCAAGCCGACCATGGAAATGAACAAAAACGAGGCGATCAAACACGCCGTCGAAGCCGGTCTGGGCGTGGGATTGGTCTCGCTACACACGGTCCAAGCGGAACTCACCTCTGGCCAGTTGAGCGTCCTCGACGTAGAAGGTTTTCCGCTCAAGCGCCAGTGGTATCTGGTGCAACGCGACGGCAAACGACTCAGCCCCGCCGCCCAAGCCTTCGCCGAACTCGTGCTAAGTAAAGGGCCAAGCATCATGGCAGCCGCAGAAACAAAAATGGGTTAGCGAAATCGCTAACCCATTGATTTTATTGGCGGAGTGGACGGGGCTCGAACCCGCGACCCCCGGCGTGACAGGCCGGTATTCTAACCAACTGAACTACCACTCCATGCAGATTCGGTTTGTTGAATCTGGCGTCCCCTACGAGATTCGAACTCGTGTTATCGCCGTGAAAGGGCGGTGTCCTAGGCCTCTAGACGAAGGGGACTAAACCTTCAAATATTGCTTGAATTTACTTGGTGGAGGTAAGCGGGATCGAACCGCTGACCTCTTGCATGCCATGCAAGCGCTCTCCCAGCTGAGCTATACCCCCGAAAGCAAACCAGCATTCTATACCGATTTTTTCCGTCGTTGCAAGCGCTATTTCGTTGAGCTTTTGGTGACCCGCTCAGTGACGCGCGGTCTCAGAAACCGGCGTATCCACAGGCGCGACTGACACTTCAACGGCCTTGGCGGGAATTTCGTCTTCCAGTGCCACAGGAACGCGCTCAAGCGCCAGGTCTAAGACCTGATCAATCCATTTCACCGGGATGATGCTCAGGTTGGCTTTCACGTTTTCAGGCATCTCCTGCAGGTCCTTGACGTTTTCTTCGGGAATCAGCACCGTCTTGATCCCTCCTCGCAGCGCCGCGAGGAGTTTCTCCTTCAGGCCGCCGATTCCAAGCACCTCACCTCGCAGGGTGATTTCGCCGGTCATGGCAATTTCAGCCTTGACGGGAATGCCCGTCATCGCGGAGACGATCGCAGTCGTCATGGCAATACCGGCGCTCGGACCATCCTTGGGCGTCGCGCCCTCGGGGACGTGAATGTGCAGATCGCGCTTCTCGAATAACTCGTCCTTGATGCCAAGGCGTCGTGAGCGAACCCGCACCACCGTGCGAGCGGCCTCGACCGATTCTTTCATCACATCGCCCAGAGATCCGGTGCGCAAAATGGCGCCTTTCCCAGGCATGGCGGTGGCCTCGATGGTCAGCAAATCGCCGCCGACTTCGGTCCAGGCCAAGCCCACCACCTGACCGACTTGATTCTGCTTTTCGGCGATGCCAAAGTTGAAACGCCTCACGCCGATGAAGTCGTGAAGGTTGTCTTCGGTGACCACAACCTGATCGGTGTAGGTTTTCAGCAAGCGTCCTTTGACGGCTTTGCGGCAGATGCGCGAAATCTCACGCTCCAACGAGCGCACCCCGGCCTCGCGCGTGTAGTAGCGAATCAGGCCTCGAATGGCACTTTCCGTGACGTCGAGTTCGTCTTTCTCTACCCCGTTGTTCTTCATCTGCTTGGGCAGGAGATAACGCTGGGCGATGCTGACCTTCTCATCCTCGGTGTAGCCGGCCAGACGAATGACCTCCATCCGGTCGAGCAGCGCTGGAGGAATGTTGAGCGAATTCGAGGTGGCGACAAACATCACATCGGACAGGTCGAAATCAACCTCGACGTAGTGATCGCTGAAGGTATGGTTCTGTTCGGGATCGAGCACTTCCAGCAAGGCAGAGGACGGATCGCCGCGGAAATCCATGCCGAGCTTGTCCACCTCGTCGAGCAGGAACAGAGGGTTGCGAACCGCCACTTTGTTCAGGCTCTGCAGGATCTTGCCGGGCATGGCGCCGATGTAGGTGCGGCGATGGCCACGAATCTCGGCCTCGTCTCGCACGCCGCCCAGGGCCATGCGCACGAACTTGCGCCCAGTCGCGCGAGCGATGGATTGACCCAGCGAGGTCTTGCCCACCCCCGGAGGGCCGACCAGGCAAAGAATCGGCGCCTTGACCTTGTCCACGCGCTGCTGAACCGCGAGATATTCCAGGATGCGTTCCTTGACCTTTTCGAGACCGTAGTGATCTTCCTCCAGCACCGCCTCGGCAAATGCCAGATCGTGGCGTACCTTGCTCTTCTTGGACCAGGGCAGGCTGATCAACACGTCGAGGTAGTTGCGCACCACGGTAGCCTCAGCCGACATCGGGGACATGAGCTTGAGTTTTTTGAGCTCGCCTTCGGCCTTCTTCTTGGCCTCTTTGGGCATGCGCGCAGCCTTGATCTTTTTCTCGATCTCTTCGATGTCCGCGCCGTCTTCGCCCTCGCCCAGCTCTTTCTGGATGGCCTTGACCTGTTCGTTCAGGTAGTACTCGCGCTGGCTTTTTTCCATCTGGCGGCGCACCCGACCGCGGATGCGCTTTTCGACTTGAAGAATGCCGACTTCACGTTCGAGTTGTTCAAGCAAATTTTCCAGACGCGCATGCACGTCGTGCAAATCGAGCACAGACTGTTTCTGTTCCAGCTTGAGCGGAAGATGTGCTGCGATGGTGTCAGCCAGACGGCCCGGATCGTCAATGCCGGAAATCGAGGTGAGAATTTCAGGCGGGATTTTTTTGTTCAGCTTCACATACTGGTCGAACTGCGCCACCACCGCGCGCCGCATCGCTTCGGATTCCGCGCTGGTTTCCGAACTGGATTCGATAGGCACAGCTTCGCAGGCGAAATAGTCGCCGTTGTCCCTGATGTTCAGGGCGCTGGCCCGCTGCGCGCCTTCAACCAGCACCTTCACCGTGCCGTCGGGCAGCTTGAGCATCTGCAAAATGCTCGAAAGACAGCCCACATCGAACAAATCGTCGGGCTTGGGCTCATCTTTGGCCGCGGCCTTCTGCGCGACCAGCATGATCTGCTTGCCGCTTTCCATGGCCGATTCCAGCGCCTTGATCGACTTGGGACGCCCCACAAACAAGGGAATCACCATATGGGGAAAAACGACCACATCGCGCAAAGGCAGCAGCGGCAACGCAGTGAGGTCGGTGTTTTGCTCAGGGGTATCTGACATGTAGGTCACCCGAAAATAAGTTGGTGTGCAGATGGGGGCTCAGGCTGAATTTACAAGCCGGCGATACTGGCGACCCCCTGCGCTTGCAACCGCCCGCTGGCTGTCGTCAGGCTCAGGACGCCTTCGCCGCATCCTGGTAGATGAGCAGCGGCTTGGCGCCTGACGTGATCACGTTTTCGTCAACGACGACGCTCGCCACGCCTTGCGCATTGGGCAGATCGAACATGAGGTCAAGCAACGCCTGCTCAACGATGGAGCGCAGCCCGCGCGCACCGGTCTTACGCTCAAGCGCCTTGTGCGCAATCGCATCGAGTGCGGCCGGGCGAAACTCCAGCTTGATGCCATCCATCTCGAACAGCTTCTGGTATTGCTTGACCAGCGAATTCTTGGGCGCCGTGAGAATTTCGACCAGCGCGGGCTCGTCAAGTTCTTCGAGCGCAGCCACCACCGGCAGACGGCCCACCAGTTCGGGAATCAGGCCGAACTTGACGAGATCGTCCGGCTGGGCCTGCAGAAAAGTCTCGGAGACACTGCGCTCAGACTGAGTCTTGACCGTGGCCGAAAATCCGATGCCCGACTTCTCGGAACGATTGCGGATCACCTTTTCCAGGCCGTCGAATGCTCCGCCGCAGATGAACAGAATATTGGTCGTATCGACCTGAATGAAATCTTGATTGGGGTGCTTGCGCCCGCCTTGTGGCGGCACCGAAGCCATCGTGCCTTCGATGAGTTTGAGCAAAGCCTGCTGCACGCCCTCGCCCGACACATCCCGCGTGATGCTGGGGTTGTCCGATTTGCGGGAGATCTTGTCGATCTCGTCGATGTAGACAATGCCACGCTGCGCCCGCTCGATTTCGTAATTGCAGTTCTGCAGCAGCTTTTGAATGATGTTCTCGACGTCTTCGCCCACATAACCGGCTTCGGTCAGTGTGGTGGCGTCGGCGATCACGAAGGGCACGTTGAGCAACCGGGCCAGCGTCTGCGCCAGCAGGGTCTTGCCGGAACCCGTGGGCCCCACCAGAAGTATGTTGCTCTTGGCCAGCTCGACATCACTGGTCTGGCCGATGTGCTTGAGCCGTTTGTAGTGGTTGTACACCGCGACGGCCAGAATGCGTTTGGCCGCCTCCTGCCCGATCACATACTGATCGAGAATGGCCTTGATTTCAGTCGGCGTCGGCAAATCGGAGTTCACCACCTTGCCATTAGCGTCCGTTGCAGTCACTTCATCGCGAATGATCTCGTTGCACAGGTCGATGCACTCATCGCAGATGAAGACCGAAGGGCCGGCGATGAGTTTCTTGACCTCGTGCTGGCTCTTTCCGCAGAACGAGCAGTACAGGGTCTTTTCACCGGAAGATGATTTTTTCTCAGCCATGGGCGTGTATCTACTTGGAGGGTGAGGATCAGGAGCGCTTGGAGATGACTTCGTCGATCAGGCCATAGTCCTTGGCCTCGTCGGCCGACATGAAAAAGTCGCGTTCCGTGTCGATGCCAATTTTTTCAAGGGTCTGGCCCGTGCGCTCGGCAAGAATGCCGTTGAGTCTTTCGCGCAGATAGAGAATTTCGCGCGCCTGAATCTCGATGTCCGTCGCCTGGCCCTGCGCTCCGCCAGAGGGTTGATGAATCATGATGCGCGAATTGGGCAGCGAGTAGCGCTTGCCCTTTGCGCCAGCCGCCATCAGGAAGGCGCCCATGCTGGCGGCAATGCCGGTGCACAAGGTGGACACGTCGGGTTTGATGAACTGCATGGTGTCGAAAATCGCCATGCCGGCAGACACCGAGCCGCCGGGCGAATTGATATAGAGCGAAATGTCCTTGTCGGGATTTTCCGACTCGAGAAACAGCAATTGCGCCACGACCAGATTGGCCATCTGATCGTTGATGGGGCCGACCAGAAAAATCACCCGCTCGCGCAGCAGCCGCGAGTAAATGTCATAGGCGCGTTCGCCGCGGCCGCTTTGCTCGATGACCATGGGCACTAGGCCCAGGTTTTGAATGTCAGTAGCGCTCATGGAAGAAAAAAACGTGAAGGTGGACACAGATTAGCACGCACTTTGCTCTACCGATGCCAGCGTGCGGGATTTCCGCACCGGGTTTGCGGTGGGCGCAACAGCGGCCCTAAAACACAAAAGCCGCTGCACGCCTGGGCGCACAGCGGCTTTCAAGGAAACGCAGGGTCGCTCCAAGTTTCCTTGACCCCTGCCTGCGGGGGCGGGCTGGGCGCAGCCCGGCCATGGGGCGCTCATCAGTATGGCCAACGGGGTCAGTTCTGGCCCATCAGCTCATCGAAACCGAGCGATTTGTCCGTCGTCTGTGCCTGTGCGAACACGAAGTCGGTCACGTTGTTTTCCATGACGATGGCTTCGGCCTGCGCCATGCGCTCCTGATCGGCGTAATACCAGCGCACCAAATCCTGTGGCTGCTCGTAACTGGCGGCGAGTTCTTCAACGTAGGCGCGCACCTGTTCGGGCTTGGCTTGCAGGTCGTGTTGCTTCACCAACTCGGAAACGATCAGGCCCAGACGCACGCGGCGTTCAGCCTGCTCCTTGAACAGCTCGGGCGGCAGCGGGGCTTTGTCGGCATCTTTCATACCGCGCTCGGCCAGATCCTGACGGGCGCTGGCCATCAACTCATTCACTTCGTTTTGCACCAGCGCGCTGGGCAGATCGACCGCAACGGCTTTTTGCAGCAGATCCATGACGGCCAGCTTGTTGCGCTGCGTCAGACGCGATTTGACTTCGCGGCTCAGATTACTGCGGATATCGTCGCGCAGACGCTGCACGTCGCCATCTTCAACGCCCAAGGCCCGGGCGAAATCGGCATCGACTTCCGGCAGCAGCGGCCATTCGACCTGGGTGACTTTCAGGGTGAATTGCGCCGTCTTCCCGGCAACGGCGCGCCCCTGATAGTCCTCAGGGAAGTGCAGTTCGAAAATCTTGCTTTGCCCGGCCTGCAGCCCTTTGGTGGCGGCTTCGAACTCGGGCAGCATGCGGCCTTCGCCCTGAACGAAAGTGAAACCTTCGGCCTTGCCGCCTTCGAAAGCGGTGCCGTCGATGCGACCTTCAAAATCGACGGTGACGCGATCTCCGTCTTGCACTTCCAGCCCTTCGGACGTTTGACCGTTCGGCGCGGCTTCGCCACGCGTCACAAACTGGGTGCGCTGCTTGCGCAACACTTCGATGGTCTTGTCGATGGCGGCCTCGTCCACTTCGGCGGTCACGCGTTCGATAGCCTGGGTGGAGAGATCCGGGATCTGCACGTCGGGATAGACCTCGAACACAGCGTCGAACGCCATCACGTCCGCTTCGATCCCTTCGGTCTTGGGGCTGAATTCCGGCGCCCCCGCCACGCGCAGACGGGCGCTGGTGGCGATGTCGTAAAACGCGTTGCCGATCTTGTCTTGCAGCACTTCCATCTCGACGGACGGCGCGTAGCGCTGCGTCACCATGGACATCGGCACTTTGCCCGGGCGGAAGCCGGGCAGGCGCAGCGTGCGGCTCAGATTCTTCAGGCGGGAATTGATTTCGTTCTGCACAGCGGCCTTGGGCACGGTCACGGTCACACGGCGCTGCAGTTTGTCCAGGGTTTCGACAGTCATGGGGAAAGTCCAGTGTTCAAAAAAGGGATCAAAGACCGCCAAGCCTGCGCTTGCCGGTTGGTGCGAGGGGGGGGACTCGAACCCCCACGCCCGTGAAGGCGTCAGGACCTAAACCTGGTGCGTCTACCAATTTCGCCACCCTCGCGGGGTGATCTGTCGCCAAAAACTTTACGCTCGCGCCTTATGTTTCAACTCGGTCTCAACTGAGGCTCACCTCGGAAGGCGGCTATTCAGTGTGGCCTATTCACTGCGGCTTTGATTTTTGGGCAATCGGCTATTCTAGCTGCCTCCAGCCTGCCTGATGCAGCGCTCAACATGCACCCGCCTCAAATCCCTGATTCCTGCGCCAAACCGCCCCCCGGCTCGTCGACTTATTACGCGCTGCAACGCTGCCCGCCCGCGCGCCGTGCGGCGCTGACGCTGTTGCTGGACGTGCATGTGCGGGTGCGCAGCATCGTCACCACGGTCAGCGACCCGGGTGTCGCACAAGCCAAGCTGGCCTGGTGGCATGCGCAGATGCTGGCGCTCGATCAAGACCAGGCAGAGCACCCTTGCCTGCGTGCTCTCGGGAGATGTTTTCGGGATCAGGGTCTGCGGCCACAGGCGCTGCTCGGTCTGATCGAAAGCGTAGACATCGATCTACGACAGAACCGGTGGATGGATCGTGCCGCGCTCGTGCACTATTGCCGGGCGGGCAGTGGGCAGACGCTGCGCAATGCGGCAGCGCTGCTGGGGCTGACCGCGCGCCCCGCCCTGGACGCTGCGGAGGAACTGGGCGTGGCGCTGAAATTGACCAGCCACATCCGGCATCTGGGGCGTGATGTCGCGCAGGACCGGGTGTATCTGCCGCTCGATGCCCTGCAGCGGCATGGGGTCAAGGCCGTGGACTTGCAGCAGCGACTGGTCAGCCCGCCCATTCGTGCCTTGCTGCAGGAACAAACCGCACTGGCCCGCGCGGCTTTGAGCACAGCTCGCGGCGCACTGGCGCCCTACCCTGCCGCACAGACCGCACCTCTACTGGCTCTTGGCGCCATATCGGAGGCGCTGCTGATCGAAATCGAGCGGGCCGACTTTGCGGTACTACACCAGCGCATCAGCCTGACGCCATTGCGCAAGCTCTGGATCAGCCGCACCAGCACCTTGCGGCGCAGGACTTAGCGCAAGCGTTCAAGCCCGCTCAAGTTCGGAACGCAAGGCGCGGTATTCGTCGAGCGCCTCGGGATTGGCCAGCGCCGAGACGTTTTTCACCGGGTCGCCGTGAATCAGGTTGCGCACCGCGATTTCCACAATCTTGTTGCTCTTGGTGCGCGGAATATCGTGCACCTGCACGATCCGCGCGGGCACATGGCGCGGCGTGGTGTTGTTGCGAATCTCACGCTTGATCGCGTCGATCAGCGCCTCGTCGAGCACCAAGCCGTCGCGCAGACGCACGAACAGGACCACGCGCACATCGCCGTAAGTACCGGGTGGCCAGTTCTGGCCGATCACAATTGATTCGAGCACCGCATCGATGCGCTCGACCTGGCGGTAAATTTCCGCCGTGCCGATGCGCACGCCGCCGGGATTGAGCGTTGCATCCGAGCGGCCAAAAATGATGTAGCCGCCATGCGAGGTGCGCTGAATGTAGTCGCCATGCCACCATACATTCGGGAACTGCGCGAAGTAGGCGTCAAAGTATTTTTGGGCGCCTTTTTCCAGACTGCCGTCCACCAGAAAACCCAGCGGCATGGAGGGAAAGGGCTTGGTGCAGACCAACTCGCCTTTTTGCCCGTCCGGCAAAGGCTTGCCGTCGTCACCCGCCACGATCACCGCCATGCCCAGAGCGCAGGCCTGAATCTCGCCGCGCCAGACGGGGTTCATGGGCGACCCGGCGATGAAACAGGCCACCAGATCGGTGCCGCCCGACAGGGAACTGAGGCAGATGTCGGCTTTCACCTTGCCGTAGATGTAGTCGAAGCCTTCGGGCGCCAGCGGCGAGCCGGTCGACATGAGGGTGCGAAGATCGCTGAGGCGGTGCGTGTGCATCGGCGCGATGCCCGACTTGCCCAGCGCCTCGATGAACTTGGCCGAGGTGCCGAGATGCGTGAAGCCCACCGCATCGGCGTAGTCGAACAAAATGGCGTTGTCGCGCACACCGGGCGAGCCGTCGTAAAGGCAAACCGTCGCCCCCTGGCTGAGCGCAGACATCAGCCAGTTCCACATCATCCAGCCGCAGGTGGTGAAAAAGAACACGCGGTCTTCGGGATGAATATCAGCCTGCAACCGCATCTCGGCCAGATGCTTGAGCAGCACGCCGCCCGCGCGATGCACGATGCATTTCGGCGCCCCGGTGGTGCCGCTTGAATACAGGATGTAGACCGGATGATCGAAGGGCTGCGCCGCATATTGCACCGCCTGCGGGGTCAATGGCGCGAGCGCATCCTCCCACACCTGAGCGCCGGCAATCGCCGCCACGCTCAAGCTCTGCCCGCGCGCCTGCGCCACATAGGGCACGACGACGGTTTTCACCAGCGAGGGCAATTGCGGCACGAGTTCGGCCAGCTTCTGCAGGTTGGAAAAGGTTTTGCCGTTGTAGAAATAGCCGTCGCAGGCGATCAGCACCTTGGGCAGGGTCTGGCCGAAACGATCGAGCACGCCTTGCACCCCGAAGTCGGGCGAGGCGGAGGTGAAGGTGGCGCCGAGGCTGGTGGCCGCGAGCATGGCAATCACCGTCTCGGGCATATTGGGCATATAGGCCGCAACCCGGTCTCCGGGCTGGACGTCCCAATGCTTCAAGGCCTGCTGCAGCCGAGAGACTTCGGCGTGCAATTCGCGCCAGCTCAGGCGGCGTTGCACCTGATCTTCGCCCCAGAAATGCAGCGCAATGGCGTCGTCATTGCGGCGCAGCAGGTTCTGTGCGAAGTTGAGGCGGGCGTCTGGGAAAAAGCGCGCACCGGGCATACGGTCGGCGTCGATCAGCACCCGCTCGCCTTTGTGCTCGGCGATCACGCCGGAGGTTTCCCACACCGCGTCCCAGAACTGGGCCTGCTCGGCGATCGACCAATCGAGCAAGTCTTGATAAGTCTGCAAATGCAGACCGTGGCGCTCATTCACCCAATGACGAAATGCCTCGACGTGCGAAGCGGCGATGCGCTGCGGAGAGGGCAACCAAAGCGGCTGGTTGGTTTCGGAATCTGGCATGACGCAATCTCTCGAATAGAGGTCAGTTTGAGTCGGCATGCTGCGTGAGCAATTCACGCAGCCTATCGGGCAAGGGCGCGCTCTTGCGCCGCGGAAAATCCACCCAGACCACGCGCGAACCGCCACTGGCGTAGATCGTGTCGGGATCGTCGGTGCGGCTGAGCAAGGTGTAGGTGTCGAAGCTGGTACGCCCCACATCGGTGGTGTAGAGCCGCGCCAGCACCTCGCCCGGATACTTCAATTCGATCTGAAAATTGCAGAAAGCGTTGACGATCACCGGCCCCAGCCCTGCGGGGTTGGCGGGTACGCCGGTTTCGCGCAGCCACTCCAGGCGGATGATTTCCATGTAGCGGAAATAGATCGTGTTGTTCACATGGCCCATCACATCCATATCGCCCCAGCGTATGGGCAGGGTCAGGGTGTGAACCAGTTGTTTTTGTTCAGGGATTTCGAATCGCATCGGGCTTTTCCTCAGATGCCAAAGCCATCATCAGCCGTCAGGATGGCGCCGTTGACCAGGCTGCTTTGCCCGCTGGCGAGCATGACCAGCATGGCGTCGAGATCTTCGGGCTTGCCCAGGCGTTTGCGCGGCAGCATCTGCATCAGACGCTGGCCCGCCTCGGTCTGCCAGTGATGGTGGTTCATCTCGGTATCGATATAGCCGGGACAGATGGCGTTGACATTGATGCCGTACTTGCCCCACTCCACCGCCATCGCCCGCGTCATGTGAATCACGGCGGCCTTGCTCATGGCATAGACCCCCAGCTTGGGTATGACTCGCAGCCCGGCCACCGAGGCCACGTTGATGATGCGCCCGCCGGCCCAGGTGCCCGGCGTCACGCCCAGCGAACGCGCCACCATGCGCCGCGCCACCTCCTGCGCCACAAAAAATGCGCCGCGCACATTGGTGCCGAAAACGTCATCGAAATCTTCCGGTGTGGCGTCGAGCAGTTTTTGCTGCGCAGAAATGCCCGCGTTGTTCACCAGGATGTCGATCGGCCCCATCTCGGTCTCGGCATGCGCCACCGCCGCGCGAATGCTGGCGCTATCGGTGACATCGAGTTCGACCACATGGGCGTCGCCCCCCTGCCCTTCGATGCGGGCCCGCAGTTCCTTGAGCCGCTCCATGCGCCGACCGCTGAGCACCACGGCGGCCCCCGCCTGCGCCAGTACCTCGGCAAATCGCCAGCCGAGCCCGCTCGATGCTCCGGTGACCAGGGCGACGCGGCCCGAAAGTTCGATGGTGTATGCCATGTCTATCCTTGAGAATAAAGCGCAGCAGGCCGTCCGTCGATTCCTGGCTGACTGCCTTGCGCTGATGACACAATGGTAGAGGCAGCCGAGATGCGCGTCGGCTCAACCGTGGCTAAGTCTGCAGTGCAACAATCTCGCCACGCCTCCACCATCCCGCAACAGCGCCCCAGATCAACCATGCAACAGCGACAGCCCAGCCTGCTTCAGCGTTATCTGCAATGGGAAGAAGGCTTGACCCTTGCGGCCAATCGTTTGAGTCGGCAGGCCTGGGTGCGCCGCTTCTTTTCCGCCATCAGCCGCCTTGGCAACGGCTGGGGCTGGGCGGCCATTTTGTGTTTGCTGCTCTGGCTCGATGGGCGCGAGGCGATCTCGCCGATCCTCTGGTTAATCGTGACCACGTTCATCGGCACCGGCCTGTACTGGTCGATCAAGCGTCTGGCGGCCCGTCCGCGCCCGAGCGAACATTGCCATCGCATCGTGCTCAGCGAACCCCCGCTCGATCAGTTCAGCTTTCCCTCCGGCCACACCCTGCATGCGGTGAACTTCACCCTGCAGATCCTGTTTTTCGCCCCGATACTGGGCTGGATCGCCGTGCCGTTTGCCCTGTTGATCGCTGCTTCGCGGCTGATTCTGGGGCTGCATTACCTCTCCGATGTCCTCGTCGGCGCAGTGCTCGGCATGCTGCTCGCCACCTTCGCCCTGGCCTTGCGAATTTCCGTGATGTGAACAGGCCCGAGGGCCGAAACAGCGCGGCGCCCGCCCGCTTTGTCGATAATGGCGATATGTCCGAACGCATCATTCCCATCGTCGACCATCATTACGCGACAAGCGTGCCGTCCGTCCCTGCCGACACCGGCAGCGCGCCGCAGCAGCCGACCGACCGTTTTCACCGCCCTCTGCACGATTTGCGGATCTCGGTGACCGACCGCTGCAACTTTCGCTGCACCTACTGCATGCCGAAAGAGATATTCGACAAGCACTATGAATTCCTGTCGCATGCCGACTTGCTGAGCTTCGAAGAAATCACCCGCGCAGCCCAGGTTTTCATGTCTCTGGGCGTGCGCAAAATCCGGCTCACTGGCGGTGAACCGCTGCTGCGCAAAAACCTCGAACGACTGGTGGAGATGCTGCACAGCCTGCGCACCCCGGAGGGTCTGGCGCCCGAACTGACGCTGACGACCAACGGCTCCATCCTCGCCCGCAAGGCGACCTTGCTCAAGGAGGCGGGGCTCGATCGCATCACCGTCAGCCTCGACGCGCTGGATGATGCGGCCTTCCGCCAGATGAACGATGTCGACTTCCCCGTGGCCGAAGTGCTGCGGGGTATCGACGCGGCCCTGGCCGCGGGCCTCGGGCCGGTGAAAGTCAACATGGTGGTCAAGCGCGGCACCAACGATGCGCAGATACTGCCGATGGCCGAACATTTCCGCGGCACCGGCGTGGTGCTGCGTTTCATCGAATACATGGATGTGGGCAACACCAACGGCTGGCGCATGGACGAAGTGCTGCCGTCGCAACAGGTCATCGACCGCATTCACGCCGTCCATGCGCTGCATCCGCTGGAGCCGCACAGCGCCGGCGAAACCGCCCAGCGCTGGGCCTACGACGATGGCGGGGGTGAGATCGGCGTGATTTCCAGCGTGACCCGCGCCTTTTGCGGCGACTGCAACCGCGCCCGGCTGTCGATGGAAGGCAAGCTCTACCTCTGCCTGTTCGCCACCCACGGCCACGACGTGCGCGCCCTGCTGCGCGGCGATCCGCGCAGCGGCCTGGCCCCGGTCAGCGACGAGCAGCTGCGCGCCGCGCTGGCGCAGGTCTGGACGGCGCGCGATGACCGATATTCCCTGCTGCGCGGCACGGCAGCAGGTCTGGCCCAGCGCGCCGAGCGCAGGGTTGAGATGTCTTACATCGGCGGCTGAAAGCGGCCATGTGCGGCATTGCGGGTCGCCTGAACTGGAACGCGCCCATCGATCCCGCGCAGCTTGCCGCGATGATCGGCCAGCTGCATCACCGCGGGCCTGATCAGCAGGGGTTCTACAACAAAGGACCGATCGGTCTGGCCCACGCCCGCCTGGGCATCATCGACCTGTCCGGCGGCGACCAGCCGATGTGCAACGAAGACGGCACGGTGTGGGTGGTCTTCAACGGCGAGATTTTCAATTACATCGAACTGCGCGCCGAGCTGCAGCGCCGCGGCCATCGCTTCGCCACGCAGTCCGATACCGAAGTGCTGGTGCACCTGTATGAAGACCACGGCGATGCGCTGGTCGATCAACTCAACGGCCAGTTCGCCTTCGCCCTGTGGGACGTGCCGCGTCAGCGCCTGCTGCTGGCGCGCGACCGCACCGGCATCCGGCCGCTGTTTCACACTCGCGTGCCGGGCGGTCTGGCCTTTGCCTCCGAGGTCAAGGCCTTGTTCGCCCTGCCCGAAGTGCCGCGCCGTCTGGATGCGAAAGCGCTGGGCGAAGTCTTCACCTACTGGGCACCCCTGCCGCCACACGCCGTATTCGAGGGCATCGAGTCTCTGCCGCCCGGCCATGTGATGTCGGTCGACGCACGCGGCACGCAGACGCGCCGCTATTGGGATTGGAGCTTTCCCCCAGCCCCGATCGAAGACGGGCGCTCGGCCGCCGCCTGCGCCGACGAGCTGCGCGACCTGCTGATCGACGCGGTGCGGCTGCAACTGCGCGCCGATGTGCCCGTGGCCGCCTATCTCAGCGGCGGCCTCGATTCTTCTATCGTCACCACCCTGATCCGCCACTACACCGACACGCCGCTGCGCACTTTTTCCCTCACTTTCGACGACGCCGAATTCGACGAAAGCCCCTGGCAGCAGCAACTCGTGCGCCACCTGGGCACCGATCACACCACGGTGCACTGCACACGCGCCGACATCGCCGCCGCCTTCCCGCGCACCATCGCCCACACTGAGACACCCATCGTGCGCACCGCCCCCGCGCCCATGATGCTGCTGGCCGCAGGGGTGCGCGCCGCGGGCTACAAGGTGGCGCTCACTGGCGAAGGCGCCGACGAAGTCTTCGGCGGCTACGACCTGTTCAAGGAAGCCCGGGTGCGCCGCTTCATGGCCCGGCAGCCCGCGTCGCGCTGGCGCCCTCGCCTACTCGAACGCCTCTACCCCTATCTCAAACACTCCCCGGCCGCCGGCCGCGCGATGACCGAGCGTTTTTTCCGCGAAGGCGAAACGCATTTCCGCGAGCCCTGGTTCGCCCACCTGCCGCGCTGGACCACCACGCGGCGCATCACCGGCTTTCTGTCACCCGAATGGCGCGCCGCAGCCACGGCGGCCGACCCCATCGCCACCCTCGCCGCGCAACTCCCCGCCGACATCTCCCGCTGGGAGCCGCTCTGCCAGGATCAGTACATCGAGGCGCATACCCTGATGTCGGGCTATCTGCTGTGTTCGCAGGGCGATCGCATGGCCATGGCGCAGTCCATCGAGACCCGTTTTCCCTTCCTCGATCACCGGCTGATCGCCTTCGCCAGCCAGCTTCCTCCGCGCTACAAACTCATGGGACTAGTGGAGAAATACCTGCTCAAACGCAGCATGGACGGCCTGCTGCCCGACGCGCTGCGCCATCGCACCAAGCAACCTTACCGCGCCCCCGACAGCCAGAGTTTTTTTCACAATGGCGAACCCGTCGATTACGTGGCCGACCTGTTCAGCGCGGCGCGCCTCAAAGATGCGGCCTACTTCGACCCGCAGGCGGCGATCCGCCTGTTCGACAAGGCACGCGCTGGAAAAGTCATCGGCTTTGGTGACAATATGGCCTTTGTCGGCATGCTCTCCACCCTGCTTCTGCACGACCAGTTCATCCGGCGCTGACCCTTCGCGAACTCGCGCTCCCCCATGACCGCAGCACCGTCCAGTTACGCCGCGTTGCCCGCCGACCTGCAGACCGATCGCAGCATCATCGTGTCGCTCTGGGTGACCAATCTAGGGCACCCAGAACGTCGCCAGGACAAATACGATTGGTTCTACCTGCGCAATCCGGCCGGTTTGCCGCAGGTGTTGCTCGCCCATTCTCCGGCCGAAAACGGAACAGCCGTGGGCGTCATCGGCCTTGCAACCCGGCAGATGCGTTTGGCTGGCCAAGCCTTGAACGCGGGACTTCTGGCTGACTTCGGCGTGACGGCGGAACATCGCACGCTGTATCCGGCGATGCTGCTGCAAACGTCGCTGCGCGATCGTTTTTTGCCGCAGTGCGGGCTGATCTACGGCTTTCCCAACCCGAAGTCGGAACCCGTGGTCAAGCGCCTGGGCTACAAGGTGGCGGGGCGCATGGTGCGCTACGTTCGCGTGCTGCGCAGCGCCAACTATCTGCCTGCGCAAATCCCCCACTTGGTGCGCCGCGCCGTCGGGCGCACCGCAGACTGGTGGCGGCATACCCTGCGCAGAACCCGGTACACCCACGACTTTCGTGGCCGACGGGCTCAATGGATGGACCAGCCCGATGCCCGCTTCGATGCGCTGTGGGCCGCGCAGAAAGACCCGGCCTTGCTCATCGGCGTGCGTGATCGCCATTACCTGGCCTGGCGTTTCGAACCGAAGCCCTGGAGAAAATTCCGCTTCCTGACCTTGAGCGCCCAAAACGACGGGCTCATCGGCTATGCCGTCTGTGAGGTCGTCGGCAAGGTGTTGCATGTGCGCGATCTGCTCTGTCACCCAGAACATCCGGACAGCCTGAATCTGCTCTTTGACACCCTGTTTCGCGACGCCTATGCCGACGGTCGCAGCAGCGTATCGTTTGAATTCCTCGGCCCTGCCGACATCCAGAGCAAGCTGCATCAGCTGGGCATGTTGGCGCGTGATGCGCGCAATGTGTTCTGCACCATGACGCCCGAACAAGCCCAGGCGCTTGAGCAGGTGCAGTGGTATCTCACCAGCGCCGACGAAGATTATTGAGCCGTATCGCGCAGGCCGCTGCAACCGCCCGCACAGAGAAAATTTTGGTCACATGCACGGCACACCCCACACCCAATCCCACGGAACTGTCTGCTCATGTTGAGCACTCACTCTTCAAGACTTGTGCGATTTGGGCGCTCTTGAAGGAGAGAGAAGATGTCTCTGGCTGAACTGGTGCTCTACCTCTTGGCGATAGGCGTGATCGGGCTCGGCGTCGGGCTGCTGGTGCAGTTCTGGCGGGAGGCGCGCTCGACGCCCCGCGATTCATCCCTGTGAACTCACAGATTTCACTCACAGATTTTCCGCACCCAGTGCCTTGGCCCGTTCGCGAGTTTGCGCGAGTTCTTTGGGATCGGCGGGCACGGTTGTATTCCAGCCCTGCAGATGAGAGGTCAGCAGACGGCTGAAACCCTGCGCCCAGTGCGCCTCGGCGTTCAGGCAGTCGATGTAATGAAAGACCTTGCCGCCACTGGACAGAAACGCTTCCTTGCCCTCCATGGCGATTTCTTCCAGCGTTTCCAGGCAATCGACACTGAAGCCCGGGCAGGTCACATCGACCCGAGCCACACCTTCTTTGGCCAGTTGGCGCAAGGTGGGTTCGGTGTAGGGCTGCAACCACTCCTGCTTGCCAAAACGCGACTGAAACGTCACCGCGTAATCAGCAGCGGCCAACCCCAGGCGCTCGGCGAGCAGGCGCCCGGTCTTGTGGCACTCGCAGTGGTACGGATCGCCCAGCTTGAGCGTGCGCGCCGGCATGCCGTGAAAGCTCATGACGAATTTGTCAGGCCGACCCTGCTGCTGCCAGTGCGCCTCGATTTTTCGCGCCAGGGCCTCGATGTAAAGCGGCTCGTCGTGAAAGTGATTGAGCACCCGGAGTTCGGGCATGCGTCGGCTGCGCCGCATCCAGGCCGTCACTGCGTCCAGCGTGGAGGCCGTGGTGGCCGCGCAATATTGCGGATAGAGCGGCACCAGCAGGATGCGAGTGACGTTTTGCTTGGCCATCTCGTCGAGCACACTGGCCACAGACGGGTTGCCGTAGCGCATGGCATATCGCACTTGCACATGATGACCCAGCCGAGCCATTTCAGCGGCAACGGCTTGCGTGAGGTCGGCCGTGCCCGTCTGCAGGGGCGAGCCGCGCTCGGTCCAGACCGAGGCGTACTTGGCCGCGGATTTGGAGGAACGAATCGGCAAAATGATGCCGTTGAGGATCAACCACCAAACCGGCTTGGGAATTTCGACCACCCGAGGGTCGCTGAGAAACTCACCGAGGTAGCGACGCAAGGCCGATGCGGTCGGCGCATCGGGCGTGCCCAGATTGACGAGAAGGATGGCAGTTTTCGGTGCGGAACCGTGCGAATACGCCGTAGGATCGGACAAGGGCATGAGAACCTGAGTTCAGTGAGGATGGATCTGGAACATCACCGTGGGCGCGGTCGGGTCGGACGGCTTGGCGCCCAGGGTGATTTCGCCCTGGCCATGCAGCACGCACTCGTTGCGCCGCAGGGCCAGCGTGGTGTCATTGCCCGTGTAGCGCACCCAGGTGCCGTTACTGCTGAGGTCAGTCAGCATGAAATAGCTGCCGCGCCAGTCGATGCGCGCGTGCTGGCGCGATACCCGCAGATCGTTGACCGGAAAGTCCGCACCATTCGTGCGCCCGATCACGATGGGCATCTGATCGGCGCCATAGTCTACGCTGGTATCGAGCCAGGCGAGATTGAGCAACTGGCTGCTGTAGTCGATGCGCGAGGGCACTTGGGGCATGGTCTGGCCCATATCGACCTGCGCCTCCCAATCGACCTGATGCACCGGAACCGGCACGTCGTAGCCGCGCAGAAAAATGGCGCCGAGGCTGCGCAGCCGGGCCAGCAACTCCAGCGGCAGCGCTTCCATCACGGCGTCGCCGATGAGAATTTGTCCGGTTCCGGCCGAGTCGGACAGGCGCGAGGCCGCATTGACCGGATCGCCAAAACAATCGCCTGGCGCCAGCACGACCACGCCGCGAGCGATGCCGATTTTCAGAGGTAGTTTTTGTCGGGCGCCCGTGGCATCGACCGCGCCTGAGGTGGAGCAGGTGCGCTGAATGTCGATGCAGGCGTTGAGCGCTGGGGTGTTGTGCTCGAAGGTGGCGAGTATGCCGTCCCCCAGCGTTTTCACCACATCGCCGCCCGCCGCCTTGAAGCTGCGGGCCATGTTCGACACGACCTGAGTGACCAGCGCCGTGGCTTCGGTATTGCCAAGAGATTGGAACAATGCCGTGCTGCCGACGACATCGGCAAACACGATGGTGCGGACAGCCGTTTTTCGCGCGTTGGTCATGCCCGAAGTCTAGCGTGTGCTCCTGTCCGCCGCGTGGCGGACAGGAGCATCCGGATCAAAGCGTGTCGAGAAAGCTGCGCAGCTTGTCCGAGCGGGTGGGGTGCTTGAGCTTGCGCAGCGCCTTGGCCTCGATCTGGCGGATGCGCTCGCGGGTGACGTCGAACTGCTTGCCCACTTCTTCGAGCGTGTGGTCGTTGGCCATCTCGATGCCGAAGCGCATGCGCAGCACCTTGGCCTCGCGCGGCGTGAGCGAATCGAGAATCTCCTTGACCACGTCGCGCAAACCCGCCTGCATGGCCGCTTCGGTCGGCGCCAGCGTGCCCGAGTCTTCGATGAAATCGCCCAGGTGTGAATCGTCATCGTCGCCGATGGGCGTTTCCATGGAGATCGGTTCGCGCGCGATCTTGAGGATCTTGCGCACCTTGTCCTCGGGCATTTCCATCTTCTCGGCCAGCACGGCGGCGTCGGGCTCGGTGCCCGTCTCCTGCAGATGTTGGCGCGAGATGCGGTTGACCTTGTTGATGGTCTCGATCATGTGCACCGGAATCCGGATGGTGCGCGCCTGATCGGCAATCGAGCGGGTAATGGCCTGACGGATCCACCAAGTGGCGTAGGTTGAGAATTTGTAGCCGCGGCGGTATTCAAACTTGTCCACCGCCTTCATCAGGCCGACGTTGCCCTCCTGAATCAGGTCGAGGAACTGCAGGCCGCGATTGGTGTACTTCTTCGCGATGGAGATGACCAGACGGAGGTTGGCCTCGATCATTTCGCGCTTGGCTTCACGCGCGGCCTGCTCGCCCAAGCTCATCTGGGTGTTGATTTCCTTGAGGTCGTCGAGCGGCACCACCACCCGGGTCTGGATGTCGAGAAGCTTTTGCTGCAGCTCCTTGATGGCCGGCACATTGCGGCTGAGGATGACGGAATACGACTTGCCAGAGGCCACATGCTTGTCCACCCACTTCAGATCGAGCTGATGACCGGGGAAGGACTTGATGAACTCCTCCTGCGGCATACCGCAGCGATCCACCGCATAACGCCGGATCTCGCGCTCGTAGCGGCGCACTTCGTCCACCTGGGCACGCAGCAGATTGCAGAGCTTCTCGACGGTCCGCGCGGTGAAGCGCACTTCCATCAGCGCAGCGGAAATCGCCTCCTGCGCCTTCAGATAGCTGGCAGAACGGTAGCCGTCCTTGTCGTAGGCGCGGCGCATTTTCATGAAGGCGTCGTGCACGTCGGCAAAGGCTTCCAAGGCTTTGCCCTTGAGTTCCTCGAGCTTCATGGAGGTGGCGCCAGCGCCACCGTCCTCGTCTTCTTCGCCGCTCTCGTCGAGCGAGTAGTCGACGTCTTCTTCGGCCACGTAGTCGTCGGATTCGTCGTCCGACACCATGCCGTCCACCACTTCATCGACCGGCAATTCGCCGTTATGAATACGCGCGGCCATGGCCAGGATCTCGGCCACAGTCGAAGGCGAAGCCGAAATGGCCAGCATCATCTGGCGCAGGCCGTCTTCGATGCGCTTGGCGATAACGATTTCGCCTTCGCGCGTGAGCAGCTCGACGGTGCCCATTTCGCGCATATACATGCGAACCGGGTCGGTGGTGCGGCCGAATTCAGAGTCGACGTTGGACAGCGCCGCTTCGGCCTCTTCCTCCGCTTCCTCTTCGCTCGACGCGGTCGGGCCGTGCTGGTTGAGCAGCAGGGTTTGCGCATCAGGCGTGGTTTCGTACACCGCGATGCCCACGTCGTTGAGCATGGAAACAATGGTTTCCATCAACTCGGGATCGGCCAGATTGTCCGGAATGTGATCGTTGATTTCCCCGTAGGTCAGGAACCCACGGGTCTTGCCCATTTTGATCAGGCTCTTGAGTCGAGCGCGCCGACGGCCCAACTCTTCATCGGTGATGTTGGAGTCGTCATAGCCGAACTCCTTGAGCAGTTGCTTCTCACGAGCGCGCGAGGCCTTGCGTGTTTTGGGCACGGGCGCGGCGGCCACTTCTTCCACCACCTCGACTTCGGCGACTTCGGCAGCGACATCGACTGCTTCGACCTCTTCACTCAGGTCGTCCGACAAATCATCGGCCGACTCTTCCACCTTGCTCTTGCGGCCACGGCGCGCGGCAGACGTCTCGGCCTCGGCCGTCACAGCGCCCGCCTTGGGCGGACGACCCCGCTTGGGCGCTGGGCTGGTAACCGATGCGGCCAACTTGGTGGCTGCCTTGGCCGCATTGGCCTCCACAGCACCCCCTTCTTTTGCCGCTACACGATGGACCTTGCCACGCGGCGCGTCCACAACGGGACGCACCTCGGCGGGACTCACCTCGGCGACCGCGGCCTCTTTGCGGGATGCGCCCCGCGGGGTGGGAGTCTGCGTTTTGGATGATGCTTTTGTCATGGTGGACCTCAACCGACCGTTGGTTCGGAAGGAAATATAGAAGGGGGATTGCTGACAGTATGTAGGGTGAATCGCCAAAATTCAAAGAGCCCGAGCGAAACGGCCATTTCGCACCAAGCCCGCACGGCAAGGGCACTATCGAGCCGAATCAGCAAACGTCTTGGCAGCTCCAAGAAGGTTTAATCGCTTTGACCCGCATCGCTTCGACCCAAATTCGTAGCCTCGGTTCGATTGGGTTTTCCTTGATGACCGCGCCCCCACGGCGCTTATGCCTTGCTGCCGAACCCATGCCCTTGAACCTGCGCCCCTGAACCTATGCCCCTGAACTCATACCCGGCAGTCTGTTTTGGCAGATATTCACCCCAAAGCGGTGGATTTTACAAAAAACCGAGTATTGTCTGCCTGCGCGCCAAAACCGTCAACCTCGCGGCGCTTGGTCGATCTCTTTGAGTCGTAGCGCCAGACTGCGGTATTCCGTCCGGTCGGCGTCTGCTACCAGGCCACCGGCAACCAGTTCGTCCTGCCGTCTTTTCAGCGCGGCGCGCTCCAGGCGCGACAGAATGGCCAGCAAATCCTGTTTGGCTGCGGCTTGGTCCAGTTCCAGCGGATCAGGCGACTCGGCCAGCACCTCCTCAGGCGCGTGCCCGGCCGCGCGCAAGGCTTCCCATAGCGCTGCGGCAGACAGTTCGGGCTGATCTTCCAGAATGGATTCGAGCGTCAGCACCAGCCCCTGCAGCGGCCCGGGCTCCAGCGAGAGCAGCGCATGCTGCGCCGGGTTGATGCTCCACCACAACTCGGGTTGCGACAGCAGCAAAGGGAGCAATTGCCGCAGGGGATCTTTCGGTACTGCAGCAAAGGCCCGCAGCGCCTCGCGACCGCCGCGCACGCGCGGCGCCGTCTTCATGCCACGCATGCCGAACGACTCCACCGGGGCGGATGGCTTGCGCGAGGGCAAAGACAGGCGAAGCACCTCGCGCAACTCGGTGGCGGGCATCTCCAGGCGGCGTGCCAGATCGGCCACCAACTGACCGAGCAAAGCAGGCGCCGTGATTTGCGACAACAACGGCCCGGCCTCGTGGATGGCCTGCGCGCGCCCCTCGGCGGTGGTCATCGCCACGCCATCGAACAGGCTGGAAAACAGAAATTCCGACAAGGGCTGCGCCCGGCCGATCTCGCGCTCGAAGGCTTCCGCGCCTTTTTCGCGCACATAAGAATCCGGATCGTGCTCGGCGGGCAGGAACAGGAACTTCACCACCCGCGTATCGCTGAGCAAAGGCAGGGCCTGCTCCATCGCCCGGCGCGCGGCGCGGCGGCCCGCGGTATCGCCGTCGAAGCTGAACACCACCTGGCCGGTATGCCGAAACAGCTTTTGCAGTTGCTGTGCCGTACAGGCGGTACCCAGCGTGGCCACGGCCTGTTCCACCCCGAATTGGGCGAGCGCCACGACGTCCATATAGCCTTCGACCACCAGCGCATAGCCCGCGCGCGAAATGGCGCTGCGGGCTTCGAACAGGCCGTACAGTTCCTCGCCTTTGTGGAACACCGCGGTTTCCGGCGAGTTGAGGTATTTCGGTTCACCCTGGTCGATGATGCGTCCGCCAAAGCCGATGACTTCGCCGCGCAGATTGCGAATCGGAAAGGTGATGCGGTCGCGCAGCCGGTCGTATCGACGCTGCGCCGAGGCAAACGACTCGGCTTGCGGATCGAGGGTGTCGCCGGCCGCGTCACGGGCCACCACCAGGCCGGACTGCACCAGGGCATCGGCGTTGTAATTCGCGAACGCGCCGACCAAAGGCTGCCAATCGTCCGGGGCGTAGCCCAGGCCAAATTTTTTGGCGACCTGGCCTTGCAAGCCACGGGCGATGAGGTAGTTCTTCGCCCGTTCGCTATGCCGCAGGCGGTGCTGATAAAAACCGTCGGCCGTCTGCAGGGCGTCGACGAGCGTGGCCTGCAGACTGCGCTGCTGTTGGAGCTGGCGGAGTTGCTGCGGGTCGAGATCGGGCTCGGGCACGGTCATGCCGTAGCGCCCGGCCAGTTCCTTGACCGCATCGACGAAGCCCATGCCCGCGTGCTCCATCAGGAAGCCGATAGCCGTGCCATGCGCGCCGCAACCGAAGCAGTGATAGAACTGCTTGCTCGCACTCACGGTGAACGAGGGCGTCTTCTCGCCGTGGAAGGGGCACAGGCCCTTGTAGTTGGTACCGGTCTTTTTCAGCTCGACATACTGGCCCACGACCTCGACGATGTCGGCGCGGGCGAGCAGATCCTGAATGAAACCGGGCGGAATGCGTTGCTGCATGGATCGGTCGTCGTCATCGTGGCGGCTGGGGCGGCGGCCGCGAAACGGCTGGATCGGGCGAGACTACTTGGGCTGCATGCGAATAGCGCCATCGAGCCGGATGACTTCGCCATTGAGCATGCGGTTGGTGAGGATGGATTCGACCAGGGCCGCGTATTCCTCGGGCCGTCCCAGACGCTGCGGAAACGGCACCATCTGTCCCAGCGCAGTCTGCACCTCGGCAGGCATGCCCATGAGCATCGGCGTCTCGAAAATACCGGGCGCGATGGTCATGACGCGGATACCGTCCCGCGAGAGATCGCGCGCCAGCGGCAGGGTCATGCCGGCGATGCCGGCCTTGGACGCGGCGTAGGCCACTTGCCCGATCTGCCCGTCGAACGCCGCCACCGAGGCGGTGTTGACGATCACGCCGCGCTCGCCATCTTCCAGCGGCGGCTGCTGCGCCATCGCGGCGGCGGCAAGGCGGGCGAGGTTGAAGCTGCCAACCAGATTGATGTTGATCACCCGCTGGAAAAGCTCCAGGGCATGGGGGCCTTGCTTGCCCAGCGTGCGCGCAGCCGGGGCGATGCCGGCGCAGCTCACCGCCACCCGCAGCGGGGCCAGCGCGTTGGCGGCTTGCACCGCCGCTTCCACGTCGCCTGCCTGCGTCACATCGCAGCGCATGAACTGGCAGCCGATCTCCTCCGCCGTCGCTCGCCCGGCGTCTTCTTGCAGATCGGCGATGAGCACCCGCATGCCCCGTGACGCGAGCAAGGCGGCGGTAGCGCGGCCCAGACCCGATGCGCCGCCGCTGATGATCGCGCTGTGTCCAGAGAGTTGCATAAGGCGCTCCGTCCGTTCAGCCCTGCAATGCGGCGAAGATGCGCTGCTGCACTTCGGCCACCGGCCCGACCCCGGAAATGGTGACCAGACGCGGCGCGCCGGGCTGGGCCATGCGCTCGGCGTAGAACTTCACCAGCGGCAGGGTCTGGGCGTGATAGACGTCCAGGCGTTTGCGCACCGTGTCTTCCTGATCGTCGGCGCGCTGCACCAGCGGCTCGCCGGTGAGGTCGTCCACTCCAGCCGTCTTGGGGGGATTGAAGGTCAGGTGATAGGTACGTCCTGAGGCCGGGTGAACCCGGCGGCCGCTCAAGCGCTCGATGATGTCGGCGTCGGGCACGTCGAATTCAAGCACTACGTCGATGCCGATTCCCGCTTTCTCCAGACCTTCGGCCTGGGCGATGGTGCGCGGAAAGCCGTCGAGCAGAAAACCCTTGGCGCAGTCGGGCGCCGACAGGCGCTCACGCACCACGCCCAGCATGATCTCGTCGGGTACCAAGGCGCCCGCTTCCATGATTTTCTGTGCCTGCTGGCCCAGCGGCGTACCGGCCTTCACCGCGGCGCGCAGCATGTCTCCGGTGGAAATCTGGGGGATGCCGAAGCGCTCGGTGATGAAGGCGGCTTGCGTGCCCTTGCCCGCGCCCGGTGCACCCAAAAGTATCAATCGCATGAAGGTCTCTCAATCGTAAAAACGCACATTTCAGAATAGCAGACCGCTCTGCCAAGGCGCTGACTCGGCGTCCTGTTCAGTGCTCAAGCCACATCGCCCGCACGCGCTCCAGATCGGCCAGCGTGTCGACCCCGGGGCCGGGCGCCTGTTCGGTCACATGCACCGCAATGGGGTGCCCGTGCCAGAGTACGCGCAATTGCTCCAGCGCTTCGGCCTGTTCCAGCGGCGCTGGGGCCAGCTTGGCGTAATCGCGCAGAAAACGGTGGCGATAAGCGTACAGCCCGATGTGACGATAGACCGGATGCGGGGGCTGCCCCTGCATTGTCCATCCGCCTGAACCCGCCGTGTAGGCGTCGCGCTGCCACGGAATCGGCGCGCGCGAAAAATACAGAGCCCTGCCCTGCGCATCGAGCACGACTTTCACCACATTCGGGTTGAAAATCTCGGCCGCTTCGGTGATGGCATGCGCGCAGGTCGCCATCGGGATTTGCGGAGTGCGCTGCAGCAAGGCCGCGCAGGCCGCGGGCAACTTGGGGTCGATCAGCGGCTCGTCGCCCTGCACATTGACCAAGATGGCGTCTTCGGGCAGACCCAGCGAATCGGCCGCCTCGGCCAGCCGGTCGGTGCCGCTGGCGTGATCTTCGCGGGTGAGAACGGCGCGAACGCCGTGCGCCGCACAGGCCTGCGCAATCAACGGGCTGTCACAGGCCACCACCACTTCCTGCGCGCCGCTATGCGCCACGCGCTGCGCCACGCGCACCACCATCGGCGCCCCGGCAATGTCCGCCAGGGGCTTGTTGGGCAGGCGCGTGGAAGCCAGCCGGGCCGGTATGAGCACCCAGAACGCAGCCGCCATGCTCAGGCCGCCGGTTCGGCAGTGGTGGTGTGGGACGGACTCGGCGTTGCGTCGGCGGGCAGGGTCATGTCGCGGGCGAGATCGACCAGCATCAGCGGAATGTCGTCGCGCACCGGGTAAGCCAGCTTGTCGCGCGGGCAGATCAGCTCCTGCGCGGCGGCGTCGAATTGCAGCGACCCTTTGCAGATGGGGCAGACGAGCAGGTCAAGAAGTCGGGAGTCCACGGGCTTTCTCCAATTGTTGGTGCAACCAGGGCAGCAGGTCGGCGGGCAGTTGCAGCCGCAGGCCGACAACCCAGAGACGCTCGCGCAAAACAGGCGGCAGATGAGCCGATTTTATGGCGTCCTTTTCCGTCAGCAGAATGGGGCCGTCTGGCGGCAGACCGGCCAGTGCATCGGTGCTCAGAGGCTGATGGTCGCCCAGCGCCCGGGTCTGCACCGTCAGCCCGAGAGCTTGCAGCATGGCAAAAAACTGCCCCGGGTGACCGATTCCGGCTACCGCGCTCAGCGGTTTCACGCCAAAGCGCTGCACGAACTGCGCAGCGCTGAGCGTTTGCCCACTAACCGGATGCGTGATGTCGCCCGGGCTGCGCACCAGCGCGAAGTGCCGCCCCCCGCCGGACACCTGCTGCAGCGCCGCCTCGGGGCCGAGCGTAGCGTCGCGCCGTCTGCCGGGCGATTCGCGCAGCGGCCCGGCAGGCAGCAGCCAGCCATTGCCCCAAAGGCGCTGATCGACCACCACCAGTTCGATATCGCGAGCCAGCGCCAGATGCTGCAGGCCGTCGTCGCTCAGAATCACATCCACATCGGGCCAGGCGGCCCGCAGGGCGAGCGCGGCCTGAGCGCGCCGCCGTCCGACCATCACCGGGCAGCCGGTCAAGCGGGCCAGCAGCACGGGCTCGTCGCCACACTCTGCCGGATCGCTCTGCGCGTCCACGCGCAATGGAGCGTCGTCGGCTGAGCGGCGACCATACCCGCGAGAAACGATCCCCGGCCGCCAGCCCGCCTGCTGCAAGCCGCGCGCCAGCTCGGCGATCAGCGGCGTCTTGCCCGCGCCGCCCACAGTGAGGTTGCCCACCACGACCACCGGCACGCCCACGCGCTCAGCACGCAGCACACCCGCGCGATACAGGCTGCGGCGACCGGCGCTCAGCAGCGCGAACAACCGGGAGAGCGGCCACAGCGCCCAACTCAGCAGGCTGCGGCGCACCCACCAGTCCGGCCAGCCGCTCGGCCCAGCGGGTTGCGCCATCAGGAACCGGGAGACTTCTGCGTGGCGAAGGTCAGGCGGCTCAAGCCTGCGGCGCGCGCGGCCTCCATCACATTCACCACCGATTGCTGCGTGGCCTGGGCGTCGGCGCTGATCACCACCATGGTGTCGGCCTTGCCTTTGGACGCATCGAGTAGCGACTGGGTCAGCGCACTCACCGTGCGGCTGGGGAGCAACTGCTTGTTCACCGCGTACTCGCCGCCGCTGCTGACGGCCACGATGATTTCCTGAGGATGGTTCTGCAACTTCTCGGCGTCGGCCGTGGGCAGAGTGATCTTCAGCTCGGTGAACTTGGAATAGGTGGTGCTGATCATCAGAAAAATCAGAATGACCAGCAACACATCGATCAGCGGAATGAGGTTGACCTCGGGATCTTCCGTGGTCTGGCGTTTGAAATTCATGGCAAGCGGCGCAGGTCGGAGGCGCGGTTCATTTCAGCGGCGCGGCAGATAGCTTTGCAGATGCGTGGCCAGACGCCGCGCGGCCTGCTCGAGTTCGACCGTGTAGTCGTCCACGCGGCTGCGGAAGTAACGGTAGAAAATCAGCGAGGGCACCGCCACGATCAGCCCAAGCGCCGTGTTGTAAAGCGCCACCGAAATGCCATGCGCCAGCACCGTCGGATCGGTTCCGGCCGTGGACTGCGAGCCGAAAATCTCGATCATGCCCACCACCGTACCCAGCAGACCGAGCAAAGGCGCCGCAGAGGCCACGGTGGCCAGCGCGTTGAGATACTTCTGCAGCCGATAGACCTGATTCCTCCCGGCGTTTTCCAAGTCTTCCTGCAGCCCCGCCGCGCTGGCATGCGGCCGCGCCACCGAGCGGAACCCGCTGGCCAGCACGGCGCCCAGCGGCGAGTTCTGTTCGAGCTTGTCGATCACATCGGCCGCCGGCAGTTGCTTGGCCGACACATTCAGCGCCTCGTCCAGCAATTTGGTCGGCAGAATGCGAGCGCGACGCAGCGAGGCCAGCCGTTCGAAAATCACCGCGAGGGCCACAATCGAGCACAGAATCAACGGCCAGATCGGCCAGCCTGCGGCTTCCACCATCTGCAACATGGGTCTTTTTCCTTTGCGTCTTTGCGCTGCAAAATCAGTCGCCGTGCGTGCCCAATCCGCCACGCACGATCCTTCAGCGCCGCATTATGCCGGGTCAGAGAAGTGGCGGACAATGAAACAGCGGGCGCCGGTCAAGAGTCAAGATCGCGGGCTTCGAAAGTTATCCCGCCTTTCTGTGGACAACTCTGTGGGAAAGCGCTGAACGGCGGCGCCAAATCGCGCAAAATCAAGCACCCGGCTTAATGTGACGCTTTTTTAATCAATAACTTCTCATTGTTTTTCAATAACTTGGCATGCAAGCACGTTACCTTCGGGCGCATTCTGGCAGCGAAAGCATCTGCAGGCAAAGTGTGCACATCCTCTTGACGTTTCGCACCTGGCGACTCGATATCCACCTTGAAAACTTCAACTAACGGCGTCCTGGTGTGGACAGTTTCTACTCTGGTTCAGGCCTTCTCGGATGCCCTCAACGCCCGCTTCAACAGCCTGAGCGTGCGTGGCGAAATCTCGGGCCTGGTTCGGGCCGCAAGCGGCCACCAGTACTTCAACCTCAAGGACGGCACGGCGCAACTGCGCTGCGTCTGGTTCCGCCAGCGCGCAGGCTCTGCCGCCACCGCGCTGCGCGACGGCATGAGCGTGCGGCTGCGCGCCACCGTGGCGATTTACGAACCCCGCGGCGACCTGCAACTCATTGTTGAGAGCGTGCAGCCCGACGGCGAGGGCGCGCTGCTCGAAGCTTTTTTGCGCCTCAAGGCCAAACTGCAAATCGAGGGCCTGTTCGACCCCGAGCGCAAACGCCCGCTGCCGGCCCTGCCGCAAGCCGTGGGCGTGATCACCTCGCTACAGGCCGCAGCCCTGCGCGACGTGCTCACCACCCTGCGGCGGCGCAGCCCCCATGTGCGCGTCGTGGTCTATCCCGCCAGCGTGCAGGGGGCCGCGGCGCCCGGCGAGCTGCTCGCCGCCCTGCAGCGCGCACAGGCGCGGCGCGAAGTCGATCTCATTCTGCTGGTACGCGGCGGCGGCAGTCTCGACGATCTCTGGGCCTTCAACGACGAGGCGCTGACCCGGGCGATTGCCGCCAGCACCCTGCCGGTGATCAGCGGCGTGGGCCACGAGACCGACTTCACCCTGGCCGATTTCGTCGCCGATCTGCGTGCGCCCACTCCCACCGCCGCCGCCGAACTCGGCGTGCCCGCCCAGGCCGCTTTGCTCGACGCGCTCACCCATACCGCGCACCGCGCCAGCAGTGCACTCAGCCGCCATCTGCAGCGCGAACAGCAGCGCTGCGACCGCCTCGCCCTGCGCTGGCCGCAACCTGCCGCGCTGCTGGCCGCACCGCAGCGCCACCTCGCGCAGTTGCAGTGGCGACTGCGGCAGGCCTTGAACGACCTGCCGAGGCTGCATGCGCAACGGCTGCAACTCTTACAGCACCGCCTGGCCCATGCGCTGCGCCAGCGCGCGCCCCGGGAACGCGAGCGCCTGAACCGATGCGAGCGCAGCCTGCCAGAAGCGCTGTCGCGCCAGATTTCCAACAGCCAGCTCCGCCTTGACCGGGCCGCGCAGCACCTGCAACTCCTCAGCCCGCGCGCCACCCTCGCGCGCGGCTACCTGCTGGGCATGAACGCGAACGGCCAAGTGCTGCGCGACCTCACGCAACTCGCGCCACAGCAGCCCCTGCTGCTGGCCGACGCGCAACGCGCGGTGCGGATCGACATCGGCCGCATCGACGCGCAGCCCCATCCTCTCGAAGCAGACATCCCGCCGAATTGAGCGCCCCCAGGGTCGGCTCGCCGACCCGTCCCCCGCGGGGGATGAGGCCCGCGGCTCCAAGCTGCCCTGCGGCAGCTTGGACGGAGCCGAATCCGAGCAGCTTGCAAGCTGCGAGGTGGACAAGGAAACTTGGGGCGGCCCTGCGTTTCCTTGAGTGAGCAAAGTCAAACGGCTGTTCCTAGAATGGCCTTGGTTTGATTTATGCAACCGCCACTCACTCAAGGAGAAGCCCATGCAACACGAACTCCCCCCCCTGCCCTTTGCCCCCGACGCGCTCGCGCCGCATATGTCGCGCGAAACGCTGGAATACCACCACGGCAAGCACCATCAGGCTTATGTCAATAACACCAACAACCTGATCAAGGGCACCGAGTTCGAGAACATGTCGTTGGAAGACATCATCAAAAAATCCAGCGGCGGCCTGTTCAACAACAGCGCCCAGGTGTGGAACCACACCTTCTTCTGGAACTGTCTGAAAGCGGGCGGCGGCGGTGAACCCAAGGGCGCGCTGGCTGCGGCCATCAACGCCAAATGGGGCAGCTACGCCGCGTTCAAGGAAGCCTTTCACAAGTCGGCCGTCGGCAACTTCGGCTCGGGCTGGACCTGGCTGGTGAAAAAGGCCGACGGCAGCGTGGACATTGTCAACACCGCCAACGGTCAGACCCCGCTGACCACCGCCGACAAGGCCCTGCTGACCATCGACGT
>Ga0315298_1001443_pt1 | contig 43457 bp, 27 predicted proteins | sample WHS_1_MG_FD_203077 | JGI IMG/M metagenome (GOLD analysis project Ga0315298, IMG submission 203077) | Extremophilic microbial mat communities from Washburn Hot Springs, YNP, Wyoming, USA - WHS_1_MG | ecosystem: Environmental > Aquatic > Thermal springs > Hot (42-90C) | place: USA: Wyoming... | reverse complement strand
GGCCCGTACAGTTCCCATGCCCTTGAATGCGGGGCCACCGCCGCCGTACTTCCAACGCAGCCCCCAGCCTCGCCGCCCGCTTGGCCAACGTGGTGTAGTCCGCCACCGGCAGGTCCAGCCCCAGACACTGCATCAACGAGCGGGCCAGCCCCCCAGTTGCCGATAGGGGAGCCGAAAGAGTTCCCGCACACCAGCAGGCAGGTAATAGCGATGTCGCTGTAGACGAAGGGGTGCCGCTGCGGAGAAGGAAGGGGTGGTGCGGAGCTACTGGCCGAGGGCTTCTTCGCTGAACCACAGGGTGATGGATCCCCGACGGAGGAGGGACTCGTTGGAGGTGCTCCAATTCCGTACCTTGTAGGTGCCTTTCCTTTTGCCGGCCATGAGGAACCTCCTTCCCTCCGTAAGACAGGTTCCATTGCCTCCCCCTTCTTATGCACCGAACGCAGGGATAGTTCGACAAGGCCACTCGGACCGGAAAAGTTCGACCAGCAAATGTGGACAAGGCCGGCGGAAAGCGATTGACAATCTCGGGGGAAAAGCAAAGGCGTGCTGGGCCAATGTTCAGGTAACCGGTGGAGTAGGGTTTTTCCCGAGCCAGACGGGTCTGGCCTCGGATGGCGGTGATGCGTATTCGTTTTTGAGAGGCCTAATTGGAACTCGGCCGCGGGACGGGGAACCACGTCGGTCGGGTCCGAGAAGGAGCTATAGAGTTTCGCCCCTTCTCGTGCGGCCGGCAAATCGGCAGCGAGTTTCCAAGGCTTTAGTAGTGCTTTTCTGATTCGGGGGTTTGGTTATGCGTCTGGAAGTGGCCAGCCGGCCGGGCCCGGCTGGGCTGAGCGAGGGCTTTGCATTGGCCAATTCGCGAACATTGCGCGGATCGGGGCGATGTTGTGCGGCTAGCGTGTTGCAAGCGAGACTAATAGCCGCGCTACCAATCGCCGTTTTGTGCGCTGCCCTTTTGAGACTAGCGATGGGCGCGGCGGTGCTGGCAGGCGAACCGGGCGTTCGTCCAGGCGGCCGGAACACGCCTGCCATTCTAGTTGCACCCGGGCCGGGTGGCGTGGCCATCTGGTGCGAGGACCCCCAAGCCCTGGAACACTTCGCGGAACTCTTCGCGGCGCTGGCCGCCATCCGCTCCAACGGGAAGGAAGAGACGGTGGTGTTCTACCTTAGGCACGCCAAGGCCGCATCGGTTGCCGAAATCCTCGACGCTGTCTTCAGCGGCGGTTCGCTGGCGGAGGAGCCGCAGGCGGCTGGCCCGTCTTTCGGCGGGTTCGGCACGCCAGGGTCGCCCATGGCGGGTTTTTCTCCGGCCGGACCCTTTGCTGCACGCATGGGCTCCGCGTTCCCCTTCGGGGGGTACCGTGAAGGCAGTGGCGCCCTGGATCGAGGTGCCCCCCAAAGGGACGGAGGGCGAACCCCTTTTCTTTCAGGCCGGGATACCGCATTTCGGCGATTGGGTACATCCGCTCAAGCTGCCTCTGGGGTTCGCATTACCGCCGACTCGCGGCTGAACGCCCTTATTGTCCAGGCCAAGCCCAGCGATATGGACATCATCGAGGAGCTGTTGAAAGTGCTGGATCAGCGAGGCACGCCGGAGGAGGTGGCGGCCAAGCCCAGGCCGCGGCTCATTCCGGTACGGCACGTCCCCGTACAATCGTTGCTGGGTGTACTCCGCCAAGTGTACCAGGATCGATTGACTAATGGCGGGACTAACGCAGGGTCCGGTCCTCGCGTTGGACCTGACCAGGCCGCGGGGGGGCAGGGGCCAGGGGGGCCCGGGCTTCCTGGTATTCCGCAGGGTCCTGGCGGACCGGGAGCGGGGCCGGCGCAGTTTTTCCAGCAGTTGGCCATGGCCGCCGGCGCCGGCCGGCGCGGTCGGACGGGTCCCGGCGCCGAAGAATCGCCCAAGATGGCCCTGGGGGCCGATACCCGCAGCAACTCGCTGGTTGTCGTAGCCCCCGACCGCCTGTTTGAAGAGGTGCGGGAGTTGGTCCAACAACTCGATCGCCCGGCGACCGACAATGCCGAGGCCATCCACGTGCTGGCCTTGCGGAGCAGCAACTCGGAGTTGGTCCGCCGCGCGTTGCCGGCTTTCATGGGGGACCGCGTTCGGGTCGGTCAGGCCAGCGCGCCGCCCACCTCCAATGGAAGAAGAATGGAAAACACTGTCCCCGGCGGCTGGCGACAAAGGCGGCCGGATTGGGGCGAAAGGCCCGCGGAACCACAAGGCTCCGAGCCAAGCAGTTCGGCCAGCGCTGGCCTCCAATCTGCGCCTGGACCACCGCCAGCGACCTTCTCCGGGTCGCCCTCCCAGCCGCCCGACGGCGGTGCCGGAGGAGGTCGGTTCGGCCGGGGCACCTCTCGAGGGAGCCCCAGCCCCGGCGTCCCGCCTTTCCCAAGCGGCCCGGTGCCGGTCGGCGGCCCGGTTGGTCCGCCTTTGGATCGCGAGGGGCTACCGCCGCAGCCTGCGGGCCAATTCCCCTTGCCGAGCTCGCCAAGTCCGGGACCAGGGGGACCGTCGCCCCCGGGCGGTCCGGAACCTGGCCCCAGCCCGCCACCCCCGGGAACTCTTCCGTAAGGACGTGTTTTGCGGCAATGCGGAGTAACCGCGCGCCCGCGCCAATCTCCCGGCGGCACTTGGGCGGTGAGCACATGCGGCTCGATCGCGCGGATGCCAGCGCGTCGTTTATAATCCGGGGCCAGTCACGCCGTAATCTGGTAAGGGGCTCGCTGGGGCCGGCGCACATAGATCGATTGGGCGGCCTCGGGGTCACCAACGATCTCCTCCTTGGCCGCGTCCCACACGATGCGGCGCTTCAGCCGAATGGCAATGTTGCCCAGGTGGCAGGCGGTGATGACCCGGTGGGCCACGTCGACGGTGGCGGCCGGCGGCTTGCGGGTCTTTACGCACTCGAAGAAGTTGGCCATGTGGTCGTTGCTTTCGTACAGCCGGATGGCGTTGCTAGGCAGCGGATGGTCCTTCAGCTCCTCGACCGGTTTTCCATAGGCCTTGCCGCGGTTGACGAACACTCGGCCCTTGTCGCCGATGAACATGATGCCATTGCGCGATTTCTCGGGCAGGTCGGCTTGGGTCTGGGTGAACAGTTGCGCCTCTTCTTGGGGGGTGATGCTTTCGCGGTATTTTTGGTCGTGGGCCACGAAAAACAAAAGTTCCACGTCGTTGGGGAACAGCATCTTGATGAAAAAGCGGTCGGGATTGTCGTAGCAGTTGGGCTTGCCCTCGTTCGGGAAGACGGCGGTGCCTTCGACCCACAACGGGCCGGAATCCTCGACGCCCATCCCCCAAAAGGCGATGTCCATGTGGTGCTGCCCCCAGTCGGTGATGATCCCCCCCGCGTACTCGGACCACCAGCGAAAGTTGAAATGCACCCGCTCGGGGCAGTAAGGGCGCTCCGGCGCCTGCCCCTGCCAAAGGTCCCAATTGAGATGGGGGGGTACGGGTTGCGGGGCGAACGGCCCCCCTTTGGTGCTCCAGAACGGAAGCACCACGGTGACGCGCTGCAGCTTGCCGATGCGGCCATTGCGTACCAGCTCGCACGCCAGGCGAAAATTGGGGTCGCTCCGCTGCTGCGTGCCCACCTGCACGATGCGGCCGGTCTGGTGCACCACCTGGCGCAGCAGCTTGCCCTCTTCGATGGTCAGGGTCAGCGGCTTTTCCGTATACACATCCTTGCCGGCCTTGCAGGCCGCGATGTTGATCGCAGTATGCCAATGATCGGGGGTGCCGTTGAGGATCACCTCCACGTCTTTGCGTTCATCCAACAGCCTGCGGTAATCCTGATAGACGGCGGGCTTGCCGCCGAGGAGTTCCCGCGCCCGCTCGGCGTTCTTCAGATCGGCATCGCACACGGCTACGACATCGCCGAACCGGCTGGCCGACTTGAGGATCTCCGAACCCCGGCCGCCCACCCCGATGGCAGCGATCAGCGGGCGGTCGTTCTTGCTCCGCGAAGGCTGCGCTGCCTGGCTGGACGGCGTAAACCAATACGGGGCCAACAGCCCGGCGGCCCCCAGCGATACCCCACGCTGCAAGATAGCACGGCGGTGCAAACGGACAGGCGCCATGTGAGACTCCTCGGAGGCAGAGCGGGAAGGAGGAAATTCTGGCGGGACCGGCACCTTTGGTTGCCGGTCAACTCATCGTACTGCGAAAAACCCGGCCGTGTAAAGAGCGCTGCGAAAAACGGCCCCCCAAAGCCACCGCCCATCACGCCCCTTCAGAGCGCTCCCAAAGCCTCGCCTAACTGGTAGCGCGGCACCGCGGCCTGCAAGGCAAAGAGTAGCTGGCGTGTGCCCGCTACGATGGGGATTGGGCCTCACTATCCGGCCCGCCGGTTTTGCGTCCTGCCCGTGCGCAGGGGATGCGCAATACGCCGGCCCCCAGGCCGCCGGCATGGTACGGGCAAGGCCGTTGACCGGCGACCGGTTCGACAAGATACTGGAATGACTTTGCGCCTTATCCGGCCTACCCCTAGCGGCAAGTCGCCACCTCCTGGCCGGTGCCTTTGGCCGCCGGGCCTGGCAGCGAGTTATAGGCACGCTGGAGCCAAATGGCGGGCTGGGGGGAGCATCCCGCCAGCGGCCCGGCCGCAATATCGAGGTTTTGTTACTCATGCGACATGACCAGCGCCGTCCCGACGAATTGCGTCCTGTCCGGATTCAACGGGCATTTACGCGCAGTGCCCCCGGCAGTGTGCTCATCGAAGCCGGGCGCACGGTGGTGCTGTGCACGGCAAGTGTGGACCCAGTGGTTCCACAATGGCTGGCCGGTCAGGGGCGGGGCTGGATCACCGCCGAATACTCCATGCTTCCGGGCAGCACCCAGCCGCGCAAGCCCCGCGAGCGCTCTGGCCGGCTGGAGGGGCGGACCAGCGAGATCCAGCGGCTGATTGGGCGGAGCCTGCGGGCAGTGGCCGACCTCGAGGCGCTCGGAGAGCGGACCATCGTCGTCGATTGTGACGTACTGGAAGCCGACGGGGGCACGCGCACCGCCAGTGTTACCGGCGCGATGATCGCGCTGGTGGATGCCGTAGCCTCGATTCGCGATGGCCTGCCCGATCCGGCCCGCAACCCCCTGCGCGACCACGTGGCTGCGGTCAGTGTCGGCATCGTGGACGGCCAGGCCCTGCTCGATCTGGATTACGCCGAAGACTGCCAGGCCACCGTGGACATGAATGTGGTCATGACAGGCAGCGGGCGCTTCGTCGAGGTGCAAGGCACGGCCGAACACGCCCCCTTCACCGGAGCCGAGCTGCACACCCTGCTGGAATTGGCCCAGGCGGGTATCCGCCGGCTCTTGGACTATCAGCGCCAGGCCCTTGGCGATGCCTGGCCATTCGATACCGGCTGAGCGAGCACACCGGGCGGCTCATTCGGCTGGTTGGCCTGAGATACGATGGCGATGGGAAAGAGCTATGGAACTGCGAGACAAAGTAGCGGTAGTAACGGGCGGCACACGAGGCATCGGAGCTGCCACGGCGGTGCTCTTGGCCCAGCGGGGCGCCGACGTGGCCATCGTGGGCCGCTTTGACGATGCCGAGTCGCGAGGCACGCTGTCCCGCATTGAGGCCACCGGCCGGCGCGGCCTGCTGGTTACCGCCGACGTGGGCAAACCCGACCAGGCCACCGCTTGCGTGCGCCAGGCCCTGGACCGTCTGGGGCGAGTGGATGTGCTTGTGCACTCGGCTGGTGGGGCTATCGCCGGCAACCTGTTGGAACTGACGCCCGAGGCCTGGCATTCCGCCTTCGACGTCCATGTGCATGCCGTATTCCATTTGTGCCGGGCCGCTGTCCCCGACATGAAACAGCGCAAAGAAGGGGCCATCGTGCTCATCTCTTCGGTAGCCGGGATACGCGGCGTGCATTTCAATCTGGCCTATCAAGTGGTCAAAGGGGCGCTGCCACAATTCGCACGAGCCCTGGCCCGGGAACTGGCCAACGACAATATCCGCGTCAACTGCATCGCCCCAGGGATCATCCGCACGCGATTCCACGATGCCATGACCCCCGAACAGAAGCGGCACAACCTTGAAAACCGCATCCCCTTGCACCGCGAAGGAACCCCCGAGCAGGTGGCCACGCTGATTGCCGAAGTCGTCACCAACGATTACATCACGGGCGAGACCTTCGTCATCGACGGCGGCCTGACGATGCGCATCGCTTGAGCACGGCAGCCGCCTCCGGCCCGGAAACCGATAGTGCGCGCGGGCTTGGGAAGCGGCGACAGAGTTCGTGGTCGCACTATTGGGTGGCCCTATGTACCATGAGATGGTGGTATCCGTGCGTGTGCGGAGGATTGCGCCGGGCCCCCTCGTTCTTTTGAACGCGAGGCCTATGTATACTCACGCTCGGCAAGCGCCGACCCCATGGGGCGGTACGGGCACGGCGCAGGTCGGCCCAAGTCGTCTTCTTTCGAAGCACTCGTTTTGAGGAGAACTCGCATGGCTTCCACCCTGCCGGATTATGTGGCGTCGGCCAAGCCAGTGCCCTTGGCCAATCGGATTGCCTGGTACAAGAGCACGGCCCAGACGTACGCAGGCATCATGTTGTGGTTTGTGTTCTGGACCTCGGTTCCCAAGGGGGATGGGACGCCGGGGGGCACACTGAGCCAAGGGTTGTGGCCGGCCTTCGTGGGCCTGGTGGCCGCCGCCTTTTTCTGCCACGTGCTGTATTACCTCGCTCCCGCCTTGTTGGGCTTGCGCACGGGCCTGCCTCTTTACATCGTCGGCACCTCGACCTATGGGGTGGTGGGCGGTTTTCTCATGCCCGGCTTTTTGATGGGATTACTCCAGTTCGGGTGGCTGGGCGTCAGTGCTTTCGAGGCTTCCAAGCTGCTATGCGCCCCGTTTTTCGGTAACGAACCGCTCTTGACCGTGGGCACGCCGGCGCACATGGCGGTCTCGGCGGTGTGGGCCATCGCCGCCGCATTCCTGGGGGTCAAGGGGATCAAGTACGTGGCCCGCGTGGCGACGTATTTCCCGGTCATCCCGCTAGCCATCCTGATCGTGCTGATTGCGGTGGCGTACCCTGGCATCAAGAGTTTCGATCCGGCCAAGACCACCGACGAAGGCCTCCGAGCTATGCAGGCGGCGCGGGCCGAGGCCGAACAAGCCCAAAAGGAGGTGCCCCCGCTTAAAGACCCGCTCCGCACCGACTGGGCAGTGATTGCCACGCTATTGACCATGATCATCGGGTTTTTCGCCACGGCAGGGGCCGCCGGCGCCGACTTCGGCATGAACAACCGCAACAAAAACGATGTGCAGCTTGGCGGCCTGGTGGGCATTACGGGGGCCACGATTCTGGCAGGGGGCTTGGCCTTGCTGATTGTCGCCGGCGCGCATGGGAACGGATTGGGCGTGGGCATCATGGATATCCCCACGCTGATGCCCAAGCTGCTGAACGAGACGACCGGCCGGGTGTTCATGTATCTGTTGGCCATCGCCGCCTTCCCGCCGGCGTGCTTCTCGTCGTTCATTGCGGCCAACAGTTTCAAGACCACCTTGCCCAAAGTGCCGCCGCTGATCTCAGTGGGCCTGGGCACGCTGGTCAGCATCGCCTTGGCCGCCTCGGGCATAGCGGGCAAGGTGCAGGATGTGTTTGTGGTGATCGGCGCTTCCTTCGGTCCGATCTGCGGCGCCATGGCCGCTGACTACCTTTTGGCTGGCTGCAAATGGGCCGGCCCGCGAGCTGGCTTCAACCCCGCCGGCTGGATCTCCTGGGCCGTGGGATTCGTCATCGGCGCGGCCGGTTTGGTGGCCAAATACGTGCCCCAAGTGGCCCAGTTCAAGGACTACATCGAGATGATCCCCGTCCCGCCGCTGTCGGCGATGATCGTGGGGTTTGTGCTCTACTTCATCCTGGCCGGCATCGGATTGAAAACCCGCACCTTGGAAATGCCGGAGACCATCGGCCCGGCGTAACGGGGAACCCCAGGGAACGAGCCTGGGCCGCAATCCCAGGCGCACGCGTTGCCTAATACGGCGCACGGCTGTCCGGCCCGCGCGGTGCCGCACCGGGCCCTACGTTCACATCAAGGGCGGCGCGCTACCGCCGCCCGCCGGGGCCTTACGGCTCTGTTTCGGGACCCAGGGACGGCAAAGCGCGTCGCTCCAAACCGACCCGCGGCGGAGCGTGTGTTGCAAACGGCCGTCAGATGGCGTTTATGGCAGGCTCACGGGTTCCCTTCCCGCCCGAGTGCACAGGGCGTGATAGACCGAGGTGTCGATCGTCTCGGCAATCAATCGCACCGATCCATCGGCCGAGAGGAAGTTCGTGCCGCTGGGGTGGTGGCTGCTGAAGTTATGGGCATGTTCCGCCCGGGAATTCGGCGGATAGGTGGCGGTGCCCAGCACCATGGCCGGTGCACATTCGTCGCCGGCGGGCAGCCCCACCCAGGTCGCGTAGCCCAGATCCGAGTTCCGCTCGCCCACTAGAAAGGTCTGGCTAAGGCCATCCACGATATCGGCAAAGCGCGTGAAGCTATTGTGGTACATGGGGCCGTTGCCGTCGCATCGCTGGCCTATGCCCAAGGTTTCGCAGTAGTGCACATCTACCGTGCCGAAGACCCCTACGTAGTTGGCGGTGGCAAACTCGATATCGTCTTCCGGTTCGTTGTGTCCGGGGTGGCTGGGATGGCTTTCGACGAACCGGAAGATGGGTTTGCCCGTGTCCGAGGGGCAGCGGAACACGGAGAGGATGGTCTTGCGTGCGGCCTCTTGGGCCGGGTCGGTAACGCTCAGATCGTAGTTGATAAGGTTCTTTTCGACGTTCAACTGCTCGATGAACGGCAGGATTTTGGCCCCCCAGCCCCAGCCCGGCACGCCAGAGGCATAAGGCAGCCGAGTGGCCGCGTCGTAGGCCAGCCAGCCGGCCGGCAGGTGCTGGTGCACGTCGTGATGCAGATGCAGCGCCAAGCCGAGTTGTTTGAGATTGTTGGAGCAGGTGGACCGTCGGGCGGCCTCGCGAGCGGCCTGGACAGCCGGCAACAGCAGCCCAATCAAAATGCCGATGATGGTAATGACCACCAGAAGTTCCACTAGGGTAAAACCCCTGGCAGTAGTCCGCTTGCCCGATGCCCCTTGAGGAAAACCGCCTATTGAAGTCATGAAACCAGCCTCCGTCGCAGTAAGCCTGAGTGTCCGAAACCAGAAACACGCTCGCCATGACCGCTCGAGCGCAAAGCCCAAGCCATACCCGGCGCGCAGGCGCAAACGGTCCAACGGGGCCGGGTGATGACCACTAAAGATCAGCCACAGGCCGGTGGGGCACGGATGGGCGGTAGAGGGACCCCGCGCCAGGCCGGCCGAAGCGTGCTAAGCACGCAAACAGAATGCAATAGAGGCTGCCACCCTGCCGGAGCAAAAGCCGGGGCAGGGATCGATTTCTGTGCCAAGAACTGGCAGGCGGGGCAATCGGCCAAGCCGGCGCCGCGCTCAGCCCCAAGCCAGCGGAGGGCTGTTACGGTTTGAGCGTCGCTCGAACGTGCGCCAGCCGGCAGAGCCTCCCCGCAGCCGGCACAAGGCCGCAGCCTGGCAGGGCGGTGGCAATGCAGCCCGTCGGCGCCGACCACCGCCAATAAGTATACGGCCGCTATCCAAACTCTCGTTTTGCTGAGTCTGGCCGGCATCGACGGGCTATCCGCAGGAGATCGACACCCACGTATCGGGACGACGCATCGGCACCTCGCGGGGCCGAGCCAGCGCCTGCACGAGCGTGCCAACGGCCCGGAGGGCTTTGCCGCCCTTTGGGCCTCCGATCGTCTATTATACGCCGGAGGAAAAGCGAAAGTTCGCCGGGCTGGCCTGGCCGGCCTGAAAGCCCGTCAGGGCTGGCGCAGGACCGCCCCGGTGTCGGCACTGGTGGCCATAGCGGCATATCGCGCCAGGTAGCCGCGGGTGAATCGCGGTTTGGGCGGGACCCACTCTTTGGCCCTTCGGGCAAGTTCTTCGTCGCTCAGGCGAACATTGAGTTTTCGGCCGGGGATATCGATTTCCACCATATCGCCGGGGCGGAGCAAAGCGATGGGCCCCCCGGCGGCGGCCTCGGGGCTGACGTGGCCGATGCAGGCCCCGGCCGTGCCCCCCGAGAACCGGCCGTCGGTCACCAGCGCCACGTGTTCGTCCAGGCCCACGCCCTTGATGGCCGAGGTGGGGGCGAGCATTTCCTGCATACCCGGGCCGCCGCGCGGGCCTTCGTAGCGGATGACGACCACGTCGCCGGGCTTGACCTTGCCGTTGACAATGCCTGCGTAGGCGTCGTTTTCCGATTCGAAGATCACGGCCGGGCCGCAGTGCCGCAGCATCTTGGGGTGCACCCCGGCGGTTTTGACAATGGCCCCCTTGGGAGCCAGATTGCCATATAGGATGGCCAGCCCCCCTTCCTGACTGTAAGCGTTATCGCCTTCGCGGATGCAATCATAGGGATCGAAACCCAACTGGCTGGCCGACAGTTCGCGAACCGACCGGGCACGCCGGACCACGTTCATGCCTTCGGCATTGCGCTGACCTCCGGCGGTGACGGCGGCCAGCTCCAGGGCTTCTTGGCTGGCGCTTTCGGCCCGCACATCATACTCCGCGATGTTCTGGCCCAGGGTCTTGCCGGTCACCGTGGGGCAGTCCAGATGCAGCAGACCCGGCCGAGCCCGGTTGACGCTCCCCAAGATGGTGTGGATGCCGCCGGAATTGTGCACGTCCTCCACATGGTAGGCGCTGCTGGGCGCCACGCGGCAGACATTCGGCGTGCGTTGGCTGAGGTAGTTGATGCGGTCCAGATCGTACGCCACTTCGGCCTCATGCGCGATGGCCAGCGTATGCAGCACCGTATTGGTACTGCCCCCCATGGCCATGTCGAGGATCATGGCATTGTCAAGGGACTGGGCCGTGACGATTTCCCGCGGCAACAGCCCGTGCCCCTCGCCCAGGCGCTCGAAAGCCAGTACCATTTCGACGATTCGCTGGGCCGCCCACCGGAACAGCCGTTTGCGCTCCGCACTGGTGGCCAGGAGCGTGCCGTTGGTAGGCAAAGCCATCCCCAGGGCCTCGCACAGGCAGTTCATGCTGTTGGCCGTGAACATGCCCGAGCACGACCCGCAGGTGGGGCAGCCGGCTTTTTCAAGTTCCAAAAGCTGCTCGGCCGTCAGCTTGCCCTGCTGCTTGGCGGCCGCCCCAGCGAACACGTCCACCAGGTCCACGGTGCGGCCGTCGGCGGTCCGCCCCGCCTCCATCGGCCCGCCGCTGACGAAAATGGTGGGAATATTGCACCGCACGGCGGCCATCAACATGCCCGGCACGATCTTGTCGCAGTTGGGGATGCAGATCATGCCGTCGAAGCAGTGGGCCTGGATCATCGTCTCGACGCAGTCGGCGATCAGCTCCCGGCTGGGCAGCGAGAACTTCATCCCGCTATGCCCCATGGCAATACCGTCATCCACCCCGATGGTGTTGAACACGAAGGGCACGCCCCCCGCTTCGCGAACGCACTGCTTGACGAATTGCCCCACCCGATCCAGGTGCACATGCCCCGGGATGATGTCCGTATAACTGTTGCAGATGGCAATGAACGGCTTGCGGAAGTCGTCGTCTTGCACCCCGGTGGCCCGTAAAAGACTGCGGTGGGGTGCCCGGGCATCGCCCAGTTTGATTACGTCGGAACGCATTGTACGCACCTTGAAGGCAAAAACACGGAGTACTTCATTGTAAGCGCTCCCTGGGCAACAAGGAAGGCCCCACAAAGCGACCTTCGTTTACGGAGCTTGGCCAGTTGCCATGCCGGCCCTATATTGGGGCCGTCTCCACAAGCACCGGAGTAGGTACTATGGCACTCGCGTATTGCACCTGGACCGTGGCGGCGTTCTTGTGTGCCGCCGATATTTCCCGCCCCCCGAGCGAAAACCTGGTCGTCAACGGCGATTTCGAGACAGACAAGCCCGCGCTTCAAGGCTGGCACCCCTTCTGGTCGCGCGACCGCCAGGGCAAGGCGTGGCAGGATCCGGGGGCCGCGCACTCGGGCCGGCTCGGCGTCGCGATCCAATATCCGGGCACGCAAGACTGGAGCCTCGCCCAACAGCAATGGCTCAGCGTCCAGCCCGGGCAGATCTACGAGCTTTGCGCATGGATCCGCATCGAGGGCGAAGGATCGGCCACGCTGTGCGTTACGCTCCGCGATGCCGCACAGAGGGTGACCGACTGGGCGTTCGCGGGCCGAACCGCCCGGGCCAGCCCCACATGGAAACAGCTCGTATCGCGGTTCGTCGTGCCGCCGGGGACGGCGGCCATGCAGGTCCGGCTGATCGGCAATGGGCCATCTCGGGTAGGATTCGACGGTGCCACGTTGCACTTGGTCGGCACGCTGGATGCCCTGCGCAAAGCAAACCTGCCCGAGTCGATCACCCTGGCCAACCCGGCTCTAGAGATTGCGTTCCGGCCCGCTCAGGCCACGTTTGCCGTCCGCGACCGGCGCACCAGCACGCTGTGGCAGCAGCGCCCCGGCGGCTCGCTGGTAGTGATCGAGGCCCGCAAAGAGGCCAACACGCTGGCCTTCGTCCTGCTCGAACCGGCCAGCATGTTGCAAATCGAAGGCAGCCTCCGCCTGGACCCCCAGCGTCCCGAGCTGCTCGTAGAACTTCGGGGCGAGGGTGAGCTTTTCCACGCTTTGGCCTATCCCCTGCCGTTTGTACCGGCCAAAGGCATGCTCTTGATCCTCCCGGTCAACGAGGGCATCAGCTATCCGGTAGATGATTCGACCTTGCAGCCGATGTCCTATCATCTGTATGGCGGCCACGGGCTGTGCATGCCCTGGTACGGCATGACCGACGGCAAGCGGGGCCTGATGTGCCTGGTGGAAACGCCCAACGATGCCGCCGTGAACCTGCCGCGCCTGGAGGGCCTGCTGCATCTTGCGCCGCAATGGGTGCCGGAAAAGGGGCGCTTGGGCTACGCCCGGCGAATCCGCTATATCGCCTTCGACGACGGCGGTTACGTCGCCATGGCCAAGCGCTACCGGGCCTATGCCCAGCAAACCGGGCTCTTCAAAACCCTGGCGGAAAAACGCCGGCAGAATCCCAACGTGGACCTTCTCATTGGCGCGGTCAACGTCTGGTGCTGGGACCGCAATCCCGTCGGGCTGGTCAAGGAGATGCAGGCCGCGGGCATCCGCCGCATCCTGTGGAGCAACCGCGCCAGCCCCGAGCAGATTCGCCAGATGAACGCATTGGGCGTGCTCACCAGCCGCTACGACATCTATCAAGACCTGATGGATCCCGCCCTGTTCCCGAAGCTGCACGGAGTCCATCCGGACTGGACCACCGAGGGCTGGCCCAAGGACATCGTGCTGGGGCCCGACGGCCGGTGGGTGCCGGGCTGGGGGGTCCGAGGCAAGGACGGCCAGTGGTACGACTGCGCGGTGCTGTGCGACCGGCAGGCCATCGACTATGCCCGGCGGAGAATCCCACCGGAGCTGAAGACCCACCCTTATCGCTGCCGGTTCATCGATACCACCACCGCCTCGCCGTGGCGCGAATGCTACTCTCCCGATCACCCCATGACCCGCACCGAAAGCCGGCACTACAAGATGGAACTGCTGCGGTTCGTAAGCGAAACCTGCGGCCTGGTCACAGGGAGCGAGACGGGGCACGACGCCGCGGTCCCCTATGTGCATTACTTCGAAGGGATGCTCAGCCTGGGGCCCTACCGCGTGCCCGATGCCGGACGCAACATGGCCCAAATCCTCGATGAGGTCCCCGAGCGGGTCGCCAAGTTCCAGACCGGCCCCTTCTACCGCCTGCCGCTGTGGGAACTGGTGTACCACGACTGCGTGGTGGCGCAATGGTACTGGGGCGACTACAACAACAAGCTGCCAAGGCTTTGGCGGCTCCGCGACCTGTGGAACGCCCTGTACGGCACCCCGCCCATGTTCATGTTCAACCGCGAGCTATGGGCCAACAACCGCCAACGTTTCGTAGAAAGCTACCGGACCGCCACGCCCGTGGCCCGGGGGACCGGCTATGCCGAGATGCTTGCGCACCGCTGGCTGACCGAAGACCATACGGTCCAGGAAACCCGGTTCGCCAACGGCGTGACCGTAACCGTCAACTTCGGCTCCAAACCCTACCGGCTTGCCGACGGCACCATGCTGGAACCCCTCGGGTATCAGGCAGCCGGCTTGCCGCAGGACCAGTGAGCCACGGTGCCCACCTCGGCGGACACCGACCCGGCACGCCGCGCCTCTGCATCCCTGGAGGGCTCAAACGCAGAGTAGTGTTTCGGCTGCCTCGCTCCGTGAGGCGTGAAACTGGTTCCACTCGGCTTCGAGCACGGCCGGTTCAATCGCCCCTATCTCCACAAGGATCTGGCGCAACCTGGGCAACCGCTCTTGCTGGGCCGGGAGCAACTCGGCCAGGTCAGACCGGCTGAGCCAGCCTCGGCGCATAGCGATCTCCCCGAAAGGCGCTTGGCTGTCGGCCTGCTCGGCCAGAATCTCGAACAGTTGCCGCACGGAGAGCTTGCCTGTCTGCAGGGCGAGGCAACCCAAGGACACCTGCACGGCTATTTGCCGCCGCAGCGCCTCAACAAGCTGCGCCTCGGTAATCAATCCGCGATCAAGAAGCCAAAGTGCCAAGTGCATACGTTTCGTTACGCTTCACCAAGACACTGGGTTATTGTTCCTTGCCCTACTTCAATCTGGCTTGCCACCCCGCTTCGGGACCGGTGAAAAACGGCAAAGGGGCTGGGCCCAGGCGGCGTGTTCACCCCAATCGTTACGTTCCGGAAAGCGCGCCACGCAGGGCTGCTACCCAAACGTGTGGTGGCCGGCCGTCTTGGGACGCCAAACCCCATCGCCCGAGTTCTTGACCTATATTGCCTTGAGCACCCTCACAGGGGCGAGCTGCTCGGGGCCATCGGGCGTGGCCGGTGGTCCGCCATCTGACGTCGAAATCCGCGGTGGCTGCTATGGACGACCCCGAACTCGTAAACGCCTTCGTCACCGAATCCCGCGAGCACCTGGCCGATATCGAGCAGCAGCTTTTGGCCATCGAATCGGCGGGCGACCAGGCAGATGCTGAGTTGGTCAATACGGTATTCCGGGCGATCCATTCGATCAAAGGGGCGGCCGGGTTCCTGGGCTTTACCACCATGAGCCGACTGGCCCATGGCATGGAAAACGCCCTGAATCTTTTGCGTCAAGGCCGGCTGAAGCCCAGCCGCGCCCTGACCGACGCGCTGTTGCAATCGGCCGACGCGCTGCGGGCCATGCTGCATGATGTGGAGCACTCCAACGAGCACAATATCGAGGGGCAGCTTGGGGCCATCGAAGCCGTTGTGGCCCAGCTTCTGGCCGAAGAGCAAGCCTGTTCCCTGCCGGCGGCGCAAGACGATGAGCAGGGAGCAAGGTGCGGGGAGCAGGGAGCGGGGAGCAGGGAGCGGGGAGCAGGGAGCAGGGAAGATGGGGCGGCAGATACGCAACCAAGCAAAGAAAGCGCTCTGGGCAAAGCAGAAAACACTGGGCAGCCCTGCGAGCCGGCGGCCCGCCCCGCCGCGACTCAGGCGCCAACGCCACCGCCTGTGCCCGTGTGTGGGCCATCGGCCCCACCCCGCAACCCCGCCGCCTCAACGTCCGAGAGCCCCACGGCATCGACCGCCGAGACCAGCATTCGCGTCTCCGTTCAGGTGCTGGACCGGCTTATGAACCTGGCGGGCGAATTGGTCCTGGCCCGTAATCAACTGCTGCAAGGGACGGCCGGCAACGAGCATGGCGGCCTTGGCTCGGCCGTTTCGCGGGTCAACCAGGTAACCACCGAACTCCAGGAGGCGATCATGCAGACCCGCCTCCAAGTGATCGGTACGGTCTTCAGCCGCTTTCCCCGGGTGGTCCGCGACTTGAGCGCTGCCTTGGGCAAGCAGTGCCAATTGGTGCTGGAAGGGCAGGAAGTGGAGTTGGACAAATCCATTCTGGAAGCCATCAGCGATCCGCTGACGCATCTGGTCCGCAACGCCGTGGACCACGGCATCGAACCGCCCGAAGCGCGCGTTGCCCGGGGCAAGCCGGCCACCGGCACCATCCTGTTGCGGGCGTTCCATCAGGGGGGCAAGGTCCATTTGGCCATCAGCGACGACGGGCGCGGCATCGACGTGGCCCGCCTCCGCGAAAAGGCCGTGGCCCTGGGTATGCTTTCGCCCGACCAGGCCCGCGCCTGGAGCGATCGCGACGTGCTCCAGTTGATCTTCCGGCCTGGCTTCTCCACCGCCGAAAAAGTCACGGACCTAAGCGGCCGCGGCGTGGGCATGGATGTGGTCAAGACCAACATCGAGCGGATCGGGGGGAGCGTGTCGGTCGAGACCCGCCTGGGCCAGGGGACCACCATCCACGTTACGCTCCCTTTGACGCTGGCCATTTTGCCGTCGCTTATCGTCCGCTGTCATGGCCGGCGGTTCGCCATCCCTCAGGCCAGCATCAGCGAGTTGGTTCGCATTCGGCCGGGCGAGGCCAGCGCGAAGATCCAGCGGGTCAAGAAGGCCGAAGTGCTCCGCCTGCGCGATATGCTGCTCCCCTTGGTGCGTTTGGAAACCGCCCTGGGGATCGCCCAGTCCGGGGACGAGACCGCCACCCTGCGCAACGTGGTGGTCCTGGAGACCGGGCAGTTGCGCTACGGCCTGGCCGTGCAACGCCTCGACGATTCGGAAGAGATCGTGGTCAAGCCGCTGGGCCGGCACATGAAAGGCTGCGGCCACCTGGCCGGTGCCACCATCTTGGGCGATGGCAGCGTGGCCCTGATTCTCGATGCGGCGGGCATCGCCGCCCGCTGCCAGTTGACTGCTGTCGAAGACGAGACGCTCCGCAGCGCGGGCCAGAGTGCCCAGTCGGCCGGCGAGGAAAGCCAGCCCGTCCTGTTCTTCCGGAACGATCCGCAAGAACAGTTCGCGGTGCCCATGCACGCAGTGGCCCGGCTGGAGCGCATCGCCGCCGCGCAAGTCGATAGCGTGGGCGGCCAGCGCGTGCTCCAGTACCGCGGCGGCACCCTGCCTTTGGTGTGCCTGGAAGACCACATCCGCGCCCGGCCCATGCCCCAGTGCGACCGCCTGTACGTGGTGGTCTGCCGGGCCGCCTCACGCGAGTTCGGCCTGTTGATCCGCGAAGTGGTCGATATCCGCCCCTTCGGCGCCAAGATCGATGCCACCCTGTTCCGCGAGCCCGGGGTAATCGGCTCGGCGGTTATCGATGGCCGGGTTACACGCATGTTGGACCTTTACGAACTGGTGTCGCGGGCCCAGCCCGACTGGTTTCCGCAAGAGCCCCTTGCGGCACCGGCCGGCGCCGACGGCTCGTCGCAGCCCACGGTGCTGTTGGCCGAAGATTCGGATTTCTTCCGCGCCCGACTGACCGAGATCTTCGAGCAGGCCGGATACCGGGTGGTGGCCTGTCCCGACGGGGCCGCGGCCTGGGCAGCGCTCCGCGACGCCCAGACCTCGTTCGATTGCGTCGTTACCGACCTGGAAATGCCCGAACTGGATGGGTTTGAACTGACCCGCAAGGTCCGGGCGGAAGCCGCGTTCGCCGGGCTGCCGATCATCGCCGTGACCAGCCTGGCCAGCCAAGCCGACCAGCGCCGCGCCACCGAGGCCGGCGTGGACGACTACCATGTCAAGCTGGACGCCGAACGCCTGTTGGCTTCGCTGGGCTCGCTGGTGCAGCGCTGGCGGGCCCAGCGCACCACCGCCCCAACCCCCTGAACACGGAGCACCCCATGACCACCCTTAAAACCGAACATCGCAAAACCGCCGAATTGGAACTGGCCACCTTCTTGTGCGACCACCTGCTGCTGGGCGTGGAACTGGCCGAAGTCGAAGAAATCAACCGCCATACCGAGGTTACCCCCGTGCCCGGCGCCCCGGCCTGCGTGCGCGGCCTGATCAACCTTCGGGGCGAAGTGGTTACCGTGCTGGACCTCAAGACCATTCTCGGGCTGGGGACCACCCAGATTGGGCCCGGCACCCGCAATGTCATCGTCCGCTCGCAGAATGAACGGATTGGGCTATTGGTGGATGCGGTGTCCGATGTGGTCCGCGCCCGGCGCGATGAATTGCTCCCCTGCCCCGCCAACTTCGGACAGGTCGATAGCCGCTTTTTCCGCGCGGTGTATCGCCTGGATGGCCGGCTGCTGGTCCTTTTGGACGTAGCCGCCGCCACGGCGGTGGAATCGTAGGCGCAACCGAACCGCTGAATCCCTGCACAGGTGCGACGCAAGACGTAACTTCCAATGCACCAATACCCAGTGAAGATCACAACCGGCTCGTGCGCCGGTGTGCCTGGCGTGCCACTGCTTGCCGCAAGCCCTGGTGTGCCACTGCTTGCCGCAAGGCAAGCAGTGCGTCGAGCGCTCGTCCCGAGCACGGCTTCTGCGAAGCCGTGGCACACGGGCCTGGTGTGCCACTGCTTGCCGCAGGGCAAGCAGTGCGTCGAGCGCTCGTCCCGAGCACGGCTTCTGCGAAGCCGTGGCACACGGGCCTGGTGTGCCGCTGCTTGCCGCAGGGCAAGCAGTGCGTCGAGCGCTCGTCCCGAGCACGGCTTCTGCGAAGCCGTGGCACACGGGCCTGGTGTGCCACTGCTTGCCGCAAGGCAAGCAGTGCGTCGAGCGCTCGTCCCAGCACGGCTTCTGCGAAGCCGTGGCACACGGGCACACCGACCCCTGGAAAATAACCCATTTGGACACACCGTCGTTTGGCTTTCGATTCGGACTGACCCACTCGATAACCTGAGGAGGTAAAAGTACCATGAAGTGGTTCACAAACCTGCGTCTGCGGGGCAAGCTGCTGGGCGGCTTTCTGATGGTAGCCGCCATAACTGTGGCCGTAAGCGGCATCGCCAATTACTACATCTACACTTTGGACGGCCACATTAAGGAGGTCGGTGCTGTCCGGACGCCCAGCATTGTGGGGCTGTCGGAAATCGAGGCCGGCGGCCACCAATTCGCCATGTCCTTGCGCCTCCTGGCCAACCCCAAGCTGGAGGCTGCCGTGCGGCAGCAGCAGTACGAGAACCTCAAGAAAGCCCAGCAACGGTGGGAAAAAGGTTGGCAGATTTACGAGCCCTTGCCCCAAACGCCCGAAGAGGCCGAGCTGTGGAAGGCTTTCACTCCTTTATGGCGCCGGTGGCAAGAAGACACGGATCAATTCGTCCGACTGCGCCAGCAGTTCGACCAGATGGACGTGGGCGACTCGGCCGAGGCCCTTGAGCGGCTCGAAGCCGTGCGTGCTGGCCATTTTCAGGCACTTCTTCGCGTGGACCAGATGCTCCGCGACCGCAAGGTCATGGAAGGTGGCGAAGACCACACCAGTTGCGTGTTTGGCAAGTGGGTCGCGGGGCTGAAGACCACCAATGCCGAGGTGCTGGCCGCGTTGCGCGATGCCCAGGAAACCCATCGCAAGTTCCACGAGGCCGTCGGCACCATCAAGCGCCTGGTCGCCCAGGGCGACCACGCCGGGGCCGAAAAGGCCCGGCGGGAAACCGTCGAGCCTCTTTCGGAATCCCTCGACCACAAGCTGGATGCAATCAAGGCGGTGTACCTGAAGGCACGCGACCTGGAGAACCGCATGACACAGCAGTTGCTCGGCCCCATCCGCGAAAGCAAGGCCAAAGCCGACGAAGTGCTGGCCAAACTGGTGGAGCTGAATAACAGGGTGGCAGCGGAACACACAGACGCGTCGAAATATGCGTACATGTTAACGCTTTCCGCAACGACGGGAGGGGTTGCGTTGGCGATTGGTTTGGGAATTTTCTTGTCCCTGGGCTTTACCCGCCCAATCGCCAAGGCGGTGACCTTCGCCAAGCACATGGCCCGCGGCGATTTGACCCAGACCTTGGACATCGCCCGCAACGACGAGATTGGCGAGTTGGCCACCGCACTGAACGACATGGGGGCCAATCTGCGGCGGATGTTCCACGAGATTCGGCAGAGCGTTACCTCGCTGGCCAGTGCGGCCAGCGAGCTATCGGCCACGGCTAGCCAGTTGGCCAGCGGGGCGGAGGAGACCACGGCGCAGTCGGCCACCGTCGCCGCCGCCGCCGAGGAAATGGCCACCAACATGAACACCGTGGCCTCCTCCAGCGAGGAAATGGCCGCCAACGTTCGCGCTGTGGCCTCGGCCATCGAACAAATGAACGCCTCGATTGTTGAGGTGGCCCGCAACGCGGAACAGGCGGCCGGCGTGGCCCGCAATGCCGCCCGGCTGGCCGGCGACAGCAACGCCAAAATCGCCGAACTGGGCACCGCGGCCAAGGAAATCGGCAACGTCATTGAGGTCATCCAGGACATCGCCGAGCAGACCAACCTCCTGGCCCTCAACGCCACGATCGAGGCGGCCCGGGCCGGCGAGGCCGGCAAGGGCTTTGCCGTGGTGGCCACGGAGGTCAAGGAGCTGGCCCGCCAGACGGCGGCGGCCACCGAGGACATCCGCCGGCGGATCGAGGCCATTCAGGCCACCACGGGGCAGACGGTGCAATCGATCGAGCAGATCACGCAGGTGATCGAGCAGGTCAACAGCGTGTCGCAGACGATTGCCTCGGCGGTAGAGGAGCAGACGGTAACGACCAAGGAGATTGCGCAGAACGTGGCGCAGACCTCGTCGGCGGTGGAGGCGGTGGCCGGGGGCGTGGCGCAATCGGCCTCGGCCACCAAAGAGATCACGCGGAACATCGCGGGGGTGGATCAGGCGGCCAGCCAGACGGCCCAGGGTGCCTCGGTCACCCAGACCGCCAGCCAGACCCTCGCCCAACTGGCCGAACAGTTGCAAACCCTCGTCGCCCAGTTCCAGGTGTGAGCGGAGCCGGTGGCCTGTGGCAAGGTGCGTGTTCTGCACATCGTACGCGCCGCCTCAGGCACCCCTGAAAGGACGGGAAACCGGTCGTGGAAGCACCGCTGCGGGTGATGATCGTCGATGACGCGGTCTTGTACCGCAGGATCGTGGCCGACGTGTTGGCCGGCTGCGAGGGCATCGAGGTCGTGGGCACAGCGGTCAATGGCCGGATGGCGCTGGAACGGCTTTCCACCGTGCCGGCGGAATGCTTGGTGCTGGATCTCAACATGCCGGAGATGGACGGGCTGGCGGTGTTGCACGAGATTCGCCGGCGGCGGCTGGATGTGGGGGCGATCATGCTCAGCGCACTGACGAGCGAAGGAGCGGCCGAGACGCTGGCGGCCCTAGAGGCCGGGGCGTTCGACTTCGTGCTCAAGCCCTCGGGCAGCAATCTCCAGGCCAACCGGGAGGTGCTGCAAAGCGAATTGCGGTCGAAGCTGGAGGCGTATCGCCGGCGGCGGAGCATCCAGCGCCTGTTGCGCCAGCGTGCGGCAGGCCAGACGCCGGCTGCCACCCCGCCGAGTACCTTGCCCGCGCTGGGTCCCGGGGGACGGCCGGCGCCCCGACCGGGCAGCCGGTGCGAGCCGGTGGAGGTGGTAGCGGTGGGCATTTCGACGGGCGGGCCTCCGGCGTTGGCCGAGATGCTTCCCCGATTGCCTGGCGAGCTGCGGGTGCCGGTGCTCATCGTGCAGCACATGCCGCCGGTGTTTACGCGGTCGCTGGCCGATGCCCTGGACCGCCGCTGCACGCTTTCGGTGCGCGAGGGTGGCGACGGCCAGCCCATCGGACCAGGCGAGGTATGGATCGCCCCCGGCGGCCGGCAGATGCGGGTGGCCCGCTCCGGCGATCGCGTAGTGCTGCAAATCACCGACGATCCGCCGGAGAACAACTGCCGGCCCTCGGTGGATTATCTGTTCCGCTCCGTGGCCGAGGTGTACGGGGCGCGGGCTTTAGGGGTGATCATGACCGGCATGGGCAGCGACGGCACCGCGGGCTGCCGGGCGCTGAAGCAGCGGGGCGCATGGGTGGTGGCGCAGGATGCCGCCAGTTGCGTGGTGTACGGCATGCCGCGGGGGCCCATCGAATCGGGCCTGGCCGATGTCGTGGCCCCCCTGCCGCGCCTGGCGGACGAGATTGTGGCCTTGGTCCAGCGGGGAGGCGCCGGATGCAGGTAAGGCCCGAGGATCTGGCCTTCGTCGCCCGCTTTGTCGAAGAGCTGTGCGGCGTGGTGCTGGACGAGAGCAAAGCCTATCTGGTCGAAAGCCGATTGGGGCGCCTGGCCCAGGAGCACGGCTGCGCCTCGTACCGCGAACTGTGCGAGCGGGCCCGGCGCAGTGGCGATGCCTTGCTCCGCACGCAGATCATCGACGCCATCACCACGCACGAGACCCTGTTCTTCCGCGACCAGGCCCCCTTCGACGCCTTGCAGTTCAAGGTGCTGCCCGAACTGATCGATGCCCGAACCCGCGCCCGGGCGCCGCGGCGCTTGCGGTTCTGGTCGGCCGCATGCAGTACGGGGCAGGAACCCTACAGCATCGCCATGACGCTGCGCGAGATGTTCCCCGGTAACTGCCCGTGGGAGTTTTTTATTTTAGCGACGGACATTTCCGACGCGGCCATCCAGCAGGCCAGCCGGGGATGGTATGCACACCATGAAATTCAGCGGGGCATGAAGCCCGCGATGTTGGCCAAGTACTTCGTGCCGAAAAACGGGGGCTATCAGGTTCGGGATGAGCTTCGGGCCATGGTGGCCTTCCGCCGCCGCAACCTGTTGGAGCCGTTTGGCGACCTGGGCCTTTTCGACGTGATCTTCTGCCGGAACGTGGCCATCTACTTCGACGCGGCCAGGCGGCGCGACCTGTTTTTTCGCCTGGCCCAACAGCTTGTGGCCGACGGCGTGCTGTTTGTGGGATCGGCCGAGTCGCTGTTGGACCTCGGACCGCGATTCGTCCCGCACAATCACTGCCGGGCGACATTCTATCGGCCCAACATGCCGGCACCGCGAACCAACGCCCGCGCAGCAAGCGGCGCGGCAGCCGCAGCCGTGCGCCGCTGAACCGTTGGGTATCGGCACACGGGCGGACGCCCCGGCCCGCTGGAGCCGGGCGCGTCGGCTCCCGGTGTGCGCCGCCCCGCTTGTGCTCGATTGCACCGGCAGATCCCGCGGGCGGCTCGTGCTGCCAGACATGAGCGCGCAGGACCTTCCGGCCTTTTCCGCTGGTTGAAAAGCGCAGAGCCCGCACCGCTACTCTTCCAGAATCGCCAGGCTGCGGCGGTGATGGGGCGAGGTAACCGCCCCCTGCAAGATAGGGTCTTGGGTATCAATCAAGTGCTGGCGCAACCGCTTGAGCAACTGGCGGCGAACGGCGGCATATTCAGGCCGATCGGCCACATCGTTCTGTTCCCACGGGTCCTTGGCCAAGTCGTACAGCTCCACGTGCGGATGATAGGCCACGGCGTGGTTGGCGGGCACCTTGGTCTCGGAAGGGGGTCTCCAGCACTGCGACGGGTCCATGAAGGCCGGGGCGGTCGTGAAGTTGACGATCAGCTTGTGGGTTTCGGTGCGGATAGCTCGGCGAGGATCGTAATAGTCGTGGTACGTCAATTCGGTAAAGATCTCGCGCCGGGGGGTGTACGGTTTGCCGTCCAACAGCGGGGCAAAGGACCGGCCTTGCACCCGCTTGGGCACGGGGAGCCCCACAAGGTCGAGGATGGTGGGCAATACGTCGATATTGGAGATCATCTCCTGGCGAACCACGCCGCCGTGCCAACCCGGCCGGCCCGGGTAGCGGAGGATCAAGGCCACCTGCACGCCCGGCTCATACACCGAGCACTTGGCCCTGGGCATAGCAATGCCGTGATCGGTGGTGAAGATCACCAGGGTGCGGGGTTCCAGGCCGGTTTCGGCCAAGGCTTGCATCAGGCGGCCGAACTGCGTATCCACGTGGCGGATCATGCCTTGCAAGCCGGCCAGTTCGCGGCGGGTGCCTTCGGTATCGCGCAAGTAGCCGGGCACTTCCACGCCCAGCGAGGCATCGGGCTCCAGGTCGGGTCCGGGAAAACTGTTGTCGTTGGGCAGCGCCCCGGGCCAGTCGGGCTGGGGGTAGCGCAAGCGGTGCGGTTCGATGAAGCCCACCGAGAGGAAAAAGGGCTGCTGGGGTTTTTGGGCCAGTTCGCGGAGCAGGCCGATAGCGGCATCGGTGGCCGGCTTGGCCGCGGCTGGCCGAAGGTGCCGCTGGTACCCGCACCGCTGGAACCCCGACGCGGTTTCGTGGATTACGCCGACCGCCGCGGTGGTGTAGCCTGCCTCGCGAAGGATCTGCGCCAGGTGCCGCTCGTCCGGATTCAGGTCCCAGGCGAAATTGGCGTGGCACAGGCCCATCACCCCATTGGAGTGCGGCCAGCGCCCGGTGAACAACGAAGCCCGCGACGGGCTGCAACCCGGATTGGTGCAAAAGCTGCGCGCGAAGCGGACGCCCCGCTCGGCCAGCCGATCGAGGTTCGGCGTCTGCACCGTCTTTACCCCGTAGCAGTGCAGGTGTTGCCCCAGGTCGTGGCAATGGACCAAGAGGATGTTCGGGCGCGGCGCGCCGGACGCCTCCGCGCCCAGCCCGAGGTTGGAGATTCCCCAAACGGCCACACACCAGGCGCCGCAGACCCCCATCACCGCAAGCGTTCGTAGCAGTCGCATGACAGGCCTCGTAATGGCAAACAAGCGGAAACTGACACCCCCGCCACCAGGTTTGCCGCAGCGCCCGGTTTGTCCACCCCGGTTCCAAGGGGAGCAACGGGCGTTGGGCCGCTGGCGCGGTGCCGGGGACACTCCATGATCTTGGGAGCGGGCGGGGATTGTCAACAAGCCCCCTCGGCCCCTTTGACCGGCGCCCGGGCCGGGGGAATGATGGCCAACTCGGCGGGCGCCAGGCGCAGATCGACCACCACCGGCAGATGGTCGGAGGCCCGGACGGCCAGTTCTGCGCGAGGCACCTCCACAGCGACCACGTCCCAATGCCGGCTGACAAAGACATGGTCGATGCGCACCCAGGGGTAGCGGCTGGAGTACGTTCGCCGTGCCCGATAGCGGGCCAAGCCCACCTGTACGTCGCGGAATCGCCGGGCCAGGCGGCGGTACACCCGGCCGCGAGGGCTGGAATTCAAATCGCCGCAGATCACCAGGGGCCCGCGCTGCCGGGGGCCCCCCAGCCATTCGGGCCCCAGCAGTTCCTCGATATGGGCCAGGCGCTGGCGGGCGTCATGCCCCAAGTGGGTGTTGAGGATTTGCAGCGTCTGGCCAGCGATCTCCACTTCTGCCCAAAGCGCCCCGCGAACTGGCTGGCCAGGGCGGTCGGCGGCGGGGAGCAGCCGGCCGGCACGGAGCACGCGCAGGGGTCGCCGCGCTACCAGCGCGTTATCGAATCCGTCGGTGGCCCAGTATATGGCCGACCCGTAAAGAAAATCCCGCTGCAAGTGCTCCACAATCTCCTGAAGCCGCTGGGGCAAGGATACTCCGTCAGCGGTGGCCGCTTCGGCCGACTGGCCCAACAGCCCTGGCACCTGGAGTTCCTGCAGCGCCACCACGTCGGGGTCGTATTGGGCGATCACGTGGGCCACACGCTCGGGGGCCAATCGGCCATCACTGCCCACGCAGCCATGCACATTGTACGACATCACGCGAAGCCCGTGGGGATCCGGCCGGGGGCGAATCAGACGCCGGCCGCTCCGTAGCGGCACTCGCCCCAGGGCATGCAGGGCCGCCTCTCGCAAGTCCAGCGGCCGCAGCCACTTGCCCACCCTTTCCGGTACGCATGTGCCCGGCGGCAAGAGGGCGAAACCCCGTGTTTCCTCCGGGCCGGGCCCCGCGTGCGCGCCGCTTTCGTCCGGGAAAGAAATCGGGGGGCAATGGCCCGCCCATCCCGAAAGGATCAGCTCGCCCGAGTACGGATGCCGACACAGAACGGCCAGGTCGTGGGCCACCTCGGGCAAAAACGGATGATCCTCGCCGAGCACCTCCGCTGCCTGGTCGGGAATGGAGAACTCGCCGCGCGTAGTGATGGCCCGCACGCCTCCGTTTTGGTGCACGTAGTACACGGCAGGGATAGCATGGGCGTGGACAAGCTGGCGGGCCAGCGCTGCCTTGCGTTCGTCGGCCAGTGGCGTGGGGGGATAGACGTAGGCCAGGGGGCCCATGGCCGCCACCTCGGCCCCGGGCATCAGTTCGGCAACGACTTGTTGAATGGTGCGGCCGGTGTGGAGCGGGTAGGCCAGGGTGCCTTCCTGGCCGTGGTCCGAATAAATCCACACCTGGTACTGCCGGCGTCTGGCCCGGCGTGCGGCCCGCCAGATGCGGCGGATGCAGCCGTCGATCCCTTTGAGGGTCCAATGGGCGAATCGCGAGCTGGGGCCGCGGCGGTGGGCCTGTTCGTCATACCCCAGAAGATTCAAATGGATGACCGGCAGTCCGCGGGCCACGTCCAGCACCGCTCCGATCGTGGCCAGCTCGCGGAGCACGATGCTCACCACCACCCGCGCCGGGATGAACTTCAACTCTTTGCGCACGCTCCGCCCGGCCAGGCATCCGCGGAGAAAGTCCACAACCGCCAGCACCACTTCCAAGGCCATCAAACCCGCCACGCGGATCACGCTGGCCAGGTGCCACAGGACCAGAATCACCAGGGCCAGGGGATTCAGGGCCCGCAGCAACTGGCCCCACCGGAGCACCGGGGCGCAAAAGTGGACCTCGGCCGCTCCGCCGGTGTACACGTTGCTGTACACGCTGCCCCCTTCCAAAAGCGGAGCGCCCTGGGCCCGCAGCTCCTGCTCGATACGTTCGGCCACCTCGGCCTCGTACATCCGCACCAGGCGCCCCGACTGGGGATCGCGGAACGAGAAGGCCGGCACCGCGCTTTTCACCCCATAGAACAGCTCGCCCTGGACCGCGGGCGTGCTCGAGGGCAGGCCGGAGTAAAATGGCCAGGCCTGATAGCCCTCGCGGCGGATCAGGCGCCGCAGCATGGGTAGTTTGCCCCGGGCCAGAGCACGCTGGAACTGGGTGTGCGAAAGGCCGTCGACCTGAATGAGGACCAGACCCGGCTCGGCGGCGGGTTCGGCCACCGGCAGGCGCATAAGGCGAATGCCCCATTCGCTGCGGCTGGTCCATCGCCTCAGTGCGCGGGCTGCCCGACCAAGCCCATGCCATAGTCCCTTGCGCCAGCGGCGGCGGGGCCTCCAGGCATCCCGGGCCGAGTGCACCAGGTTCGTCCACAGGGCCCACTCCCGCTCCAGCCACCGCAGCGTGGCTTCCCAGGGGCTGTCTTCGAACGGCTTTTCGCGAGGCCCTTTGGCCAGGAGGTTGGCGTAGTGGGCCAGGGCTTTTTCAGCGCAGCGGGGCATGGAAAAGCGTTCGGCCGTGGCCCGGGCCTCGCCCTCCAGCGCCTGCCGGGTGCCTGGCGAAGCCTCCACGATGTCGCTTACAGCCGCCGCGAAAGCCCGCACGCTGGGCCTGGTGAGCAAGCGCCCGTTGCGGCCATCGACTACCACCTCGCGGGCCCCTGGGGCATCGAGGGCCACCACGGGCACGCCGGCGGCCATGGCCTCGGTCAACACCATCCCCTGGGTTTCGCTCAGCGAGGCGAACACGAATACATCCATGGCGTGATACGCATCGGCCAGCGCCTGCCCGGTGCGCGGGCCCAGGAGGTGCAGGCGATCGGCCAGCCGGGGATCGGCAAAGCGGCGGCGGATTTCGGCTTCGGACGGCCCGGCCCCCACCACCACAAAATGGGCATGGCGATGCCGCCGCACCACGCGGGCCACCGCACGGGCCAGAAAATCGAGATTCTTCTCGGGGGCCAGCCGCCCCACATGCCCAATGACGAATGCCTCGCTGGGAATGCCCGCCTCTTGCCGCACGCGCTGGCCATCGCCTGCGGCGAACCGCTCGATCTCCACCCCGGTGGGCAGCACTTCGATGGGCACCAGCACGCCCCGCTGCCGCAAGATGGCGGCCACGCTCTCGCTGGGAGCGAAAACCAGGTCGCAAAGGTTCGCGTACCCGGTGGCCAGACGCTTGACGAAGCGGGCCATGCGCGGCCAATCCCCCGGCACGTAATGCGTGTAGTGCTCGTACATGGTATGGTGGGTAAACACCAGCGGCCGGGCGTATCGCGCCGCTATCCGCACCGCCGTATCGCCTAACAAGAAAGGGTGGTGCGAATGGATCACGTCGGGCTTGAAGTCGGCCAGGGCCGCGCTCAATAGCCCCGGAATGGGCAGCCGCACCGAAAAGTCGCTTCCGTTGAAACGCTGGATCGCCGGAATGCGTATCACATCCTCTTCGCGCGGCGGGGTTCCCTCGAATTGCGGCGCCACGATCAACACCCGATGCCCGCGGCGGCGGTACTCCCGGGCGAAGGCGTCGACCGAGCGGGCCACGCCCCCCACATGCGGCAAGTACGTGTTCGTCAGCATCAGGATGTTCATGCGTGGCCACTTCCGGGAACGCCATCCCCACCGTGAACCCTCTGGAATTGTTGCCGCCCCGGGGCGAAGTGAACAGGGTCGCTTTCCGGCGCCACGCGATCGTGCAGCCGTCCGCTCCACGGCGCGTACCGCGGCGCGCTAACCCTTTGGGGCCGCTTGCGGCGCCAGCGGGCCGTACAGCTCCGGCCGCCGCGACTTGAGAATCGCTTCGCGAAGATCGTTGGCCGACCGCGGCATCTGCGTGGGCTGATACTCGGGCAGATAGCCGGCCGGCTTGTGCGGATCGAACACCCGGAGGTAGCGCAGCGGCCGGTCAGCATCCAGGTCCACCACGGCCGAGACCAGGCCGGCTTTGCGGTACTCGGCCCGCGCGATCACCGCCCCCGTGGGGTCCACGATCATGCTGCGATGGATCGCCTCGGTCGATGGGTGTGTACACTCCACCAGGAAGTACACTCCGTCCATTGCCCGCGAGATGTCGCGGAGATTGCGGAACAGGGCATCCGGGCCCCAGCTCTGGGTGGGCGTGAATACGATGTCGGCCCCCTGCACCGCGTAACAACGGTCCAGTTCCACCATCCATTCGTCGGCACAGATGCGAACGGCGATGCGGCCGAAATCGGTCTCGAACACAGGCGCGGTCTGCCCAGGGATCATCTCCTCGTGGGTTTTGGCGATTTTGAAGTATCGCCCGGCTTCGCGCCCCTGGCGATCAAACAAAATGGCCTCGTTGCGCTCGATGCGGTCGATGACCCCCGCGATGAGCACGTACATCCGGTACTGGCGGGCCTTTTCGGCCACGCGGCGGAGATTGTCCCGCGCTTTCTCGGTCATCGCCGCGATCTGCTTCTTGTCGGGGCCGGCAATCCATACATACTCGTAGGTGCAGGCGATGTCGGTCTGCAAGCGGCCGGCCTCGTCCAGCCGGGCCAGCAGTTCCTCGATGGGCAGATGCGCCTCGATGGCCGTGATCCGCACCCGGCGTTTGGACCATGCACGGGCCGGCGGCAATCGCACCGGCGCGGTGATGGCCGCGAAAGCGGGCGAGCGGTTCGGCGATCGGCCCGGCCCCAGGTTGGCGCGGGGAATGACCGCCGTGGCCACGCCCCCGGTGCGCGGCGTGCTGGCAACCCGCTGCCCCTCGCGGTCGATCACGTAGGACCGCCCCAGCGGGCAGCCGCAATACGGCGGATAGAAGTTGGTGATCCACCCCGGCCCTTGATAGGCATACCGGGCACAGGCGATGTACACGTTGAAGTCGGCCGCCCGGCCCTGGGAGGGGAAATCCTGGGCGTGTTCGTCCTCGACCGGCTCGGGCGCCTGCGACCAGAGGATGATCCGCGCCCCTCGCGCCGCGTACACCAGATCGATTTCGGGAAAGAAGCGGTCGGTCCCCACCCGCATGGCCAGCGGGCCAAACTCGGTGTCGAACACGGGCAGCTCATCGCCCAGATCCAGCGTTTCGTCCGGCATCTTGTGCGATTTACGGTATTTGCCCACGAGTTTGCCCTGCCGGTCGATGAGCACCGAGGTGAGGAACGTTTTGGTCCCGTCGCGTTCGCGGAGGTTGGCCACCACATACATGCGATGGCGCGCGGCAGACTGGCACAGGGCCTCGGTGATGGGGCCGGGAACAGGCTCGCCCGGCGTATCGACGCACTCCTGGGGCAAGAGCACCAGGTCGGCCCCTTGGGCTGCCGCGGCTTCCAGATGCGACCGCACCGCTTGCAGGGTCCGGCCCTGCGGGTTCCACACCTGCGAAACCACGCTCAATCGCAGGGCCTCGGCTCCGCCGCAACTGGCCGCGCCGCCCACCACAGCCGACAAAACCACCACGCCTTGGCACAGCACCCGCATAGGCAGCTCCTGAATGCAGAGCACAAGGGATTCGCGGGTTAAACTAGCCGGCATACTCCGCGGCGTCAATTCGTGCTGCCTTGCGAAAAGCAGAAAACGGCCCCCAAGCGCCGGCGCGGCAGCCCGCCGGTTATTGCAGAAAGGCAGCGGGTCCGCTAAACAACAACGAAGTGCCGGCCGCGCGCCGGCGAAAAACCGGAATGCTTTGCGGCGGGGACGTTCGCGATCATGGCTGAACCACCGACCAACCGCGCTACTCTGGAAAGTCTGTTCGCTAGCGGCGGGATCGATTTGGTACGGGGCCCGATCTTCGACACCCCGCCCGACCCCTTGCCCCCGGACTTCGACTTCGACAAGGTCGAGGGGATGATGCTGGGCCTAGTGGTGGGCGAATCGCTGGGCACTCCGACCGAGGGCTGGTTGCCGCGCAAGCGGCGCGTAGTGCATGGCGAAATCCGCGATTACCTTCGCAACAAGTACGGATTCGCGCCCGCGGGACTGGCCTCGGACGACCTGCAATTGGCCTTCCGCACCCTGGAGCGGATGCTGGAAGACGACGGCTTCAACCCCGAACGCCTGGCCGAGGACTTCTCGCACCATCACGTGTTTGGCCGAGGGATTACCGTGCGGCGGTTCATCAGCAACTACCGTTCGGGTCTGCCCTGGTACCAGAGCGGACCGAAGTCGGCACGCAACGGGGCATTGGTCCGGATCGCCCCCATGCTGATCCCGCACCTGCGCACGGCGACGGCGGAACTGTGGGTGGATACCGCGCTGTCGGCCATGATCACGCATAATGACGCCGGTTCCACGGCCTCGTGCCTGGCGCTGGTGAGCGTGCTGTGGAAACTGTTGGGCATGCGCTCGCCCCCCAAGGCCACGTGGTGGCCGGAGGCCTTCGTGTCGGTCATGAAACAGGTCGAAGGGCCCACACGCTACCGGGTGCGGGGGGGCAAGTTCTTCGGTTACGAAGGGCCGCTGTGGCAGTTTGTCGAGGAGCGGGTTACCGAGGCGTACCGCGCGGGTCTGTCTACGCTGGATGCCTGCGACCAGTGGCGGTCTGGGGCGTATCTGTTGGAGACCCTGCCCAGCGTGGTGTATGTGCTGATGGCGCGCGGAGATGATCCGGAAGAGGCGATTGTGCGGGCGGTGAACGACACGCGCGATAACGACACGATTGCGGCGATCGTGGGGGCGTGCATGGGTGCGCTGTTTGGTCGGCAGGGGCTGCCTGCGCGATGGATCCAGCACCTGCCCAGCCAGACCGCCGAACACGAGGCCCGGCACATCTTCGCGCTTTTGGAAGCCGCGCGCCGGCGCTGGTACAGCTAACGCAGTTTGCCGAAGCGGACCCAAAGAATTTTTAATCGGTCTTTTCTTTGACTTTCTCCAATCATCGTGTATTAGTTGAGTGCCCGGCGTTTTGGGTGCGGCGCACGCCGGGCAAGCGGAGCCCAAGGCGCCGCCCGCTCCAGACAGGAGGAGGTGCAGCAGTGAGTCACGGCGCGCGATTCCGCCAGCCGTGCGGTGCGGCACCCCGGCCACGGGCGCGTTCCGGGCCTGGGATTGCGGGCGCTCGGCACGGAGCCGAGACGCCCGCCGCTGTCCGCCGGTTCGATTCCTGTGTCCGCGATGCGGCGGAAGGCGTGAGCCCGGCTGCTCCGCAGGCCGGCGCCCTCCGTGGCGTTCCTCGGGCGAGGAGAAAGGAGGTGGGCCACACGACCGTTCCCACAACCTGCCCCAACTGCTTCATCCCATGTTGAACGACATCGTTGCCACCCAGCAGGCGCGCTTGCCGCGGGCGGACGTCCTGCCCTGTGGGGTCGATTCCGCCTCCCAGCCCGGATGACCCGACCAGCATGCCCATGCGTGCGGCCCGTCCGACGCAGCAGGCGTGTCTCTTGCAGTCCAGAGGCCGCAGCGGCTTTCCGAGGCCGTTGCGGCCCCGGGCTTTTCTTGGCCTGAGGCCGGCCGCACTGGCCTGATCGGCCTGCCCGTTTCCAGCCGCGGCCCGGGCCATTCGTGCCTCCAAGGCTCGCTCAGCCGCTAAGGCGTGCCGGCCCTGGGCTGCCCCGTTTCGGATTCCGCGGGCCCCGTTGTCGGGATTTCCAAAGCGATACGTGTCCCTTCGCCGGGGGCGCTATCGATGTGAACCTGGCCGCCCAGCAGCCGGCCTCGTTCGCGGATCCCTTCCAGGCCGTAATGCCCGGGGCGGACCTTCTGCGGATCGAAGCCCGCGCCCCAATCGCGAACTTCCACATACAGGTGGTCGTGCCGCTGCCGGATTTCGACGCGGACTTTTTTGCTACGGCTGTGCCGCCGGGCGTTGGTCAGCGCTTCCTGGACGATGCGGAACACGGCGAATTCCCGGACCGGCGCCAGCCGGCTTAACTCCGCATCGGCAAGGTACTCGATTTCCATGCCGAACCGCAGGTGCAGCTTTTCAATCAACGCCTCGACCGCCGGCAGAATGCCCCCCTCCTCCAGGACCAGGGGACGGAGTTCATCGACCAGGCGGCGGGCCTCGGCCATGGCCTCCGAAAGTGCCTGCAACCCCTGGTCGAAGCTCTTCCACTGCTCGGGAGGCCGATCCGCAAACTGGTCGCGGAAGGCTTGCAGGAACATCAGCGCCCCGCCCATCTGCTGGGCCAGACCGTCGTGGATGTCGTAACCGATCAGGCGGCGCTCGTGCTCCTGGAGTTCCAGCATCTCTTCCAACGTCTTGCGTTCGCGTTGCAAAGCCAGCTCGCTCTGCTTGCGCTCGGTAATGTCCACCAGGCAGGCCAGAGCAAGCCACCGCTGTTTTTGGGGATCCGGCACCAGGCGCAAGCTGAACTGGACCTCGATTTCCCGGCCGGCGACACTGCGTACGGACGTTTCGGCCTGGAAGGACATCGCGCCTTGCCATACCGCGGCCACTGCTTGGCGAAACGTCGCCCAAGAGCGATTTGTAAATATCCGCGCCCGCTGGCGTACCAACTCCTCCGGCGTCGAGGCGCCCAGGAACTCCAGGGTGGTTCGGTTGACGTCCAGGATCCGCAGCCTGCGGTCGCACTCGGCCAGAACTTCGGGGTGCTCACGGAGAAATGCGTCGAGGTCGTCGACGCCCCGGGCGATTTCCGCAAGGTACTGGCGGACCTCGGTCCAATCCTCTTCCCAGACCGGAATGGGCAGGTAATCGAACAGAGTGCGATAACATTCCTCGGCCCCCGGCCTCTGGCCAGGCGGGTTCGGGGGCGAGGATTCCCTTGATTCGGCGGCCGGACACGACGGAAGCGGCACGTGCAGAGGTTCATTCATCGCAGAGGACGCCTTCCTACGAATGAGTTGCTGCGCTACCCGGCCGCTATTGAAATTATACGACTGCGCCCGGGGGTGAAGTCCCCCGAAGGTGGCATTGCCCCCACAGGCGGGTGTGGAAATCCCGCGTGCCATTGCAACGATGCCTGAGTAGTGGACCAACCGGACAGGCCGCCGCCGTGATGGGCCACCCATAGCGACATTGGCGCTGCCCATCCCTGCCCCCGCGGTCTAGGGAAATAGCGTGCGGACATCATCCGTCGGGTTCAGGGTGTCAAGCGGCGGTAGCGCAACAACAGACTGGTGCCCCGTTGCGGAAGATGCAGTTCGAGGTCCTCGGCCAGTTGCTGGCCGGTGCGTGTCTGGGCTGCCACGGTGCGGTCCTCGCCGATCCACTGGACCGCGTACTTGGCCCGAGGATCCATGGCATGAAGCCCTACCATCAGGGCCGGATAGGGGCATCGGCTCCGCCGAAAGGCCAGCACGATGCCCGCCTGGAGATCAGGCCGGTGCAGTTGCCAGGCCACCCAATGGTCGCCTTCGGGGGTGGCGGGCGTCAGCGGATAAAAGTCGCCATACCAGTATTTCTGGTTCTCGCGGACTTCCGCCAAAGCGGCCTTGGCCTTTGCGAGGTCGAACTTCGGATCCAGATAATCGAACTGGCAGATGGCGCCGGCCGAGGCAGCGCTGCGCAGTACATACGCGTCGGCCGACCACGCGCAGGCGCTAAACAACGGCACGTACAAACTGAGGCCCAGGGTCTGGGTTTGGTCCCATTCGGCATGGCCGGGCGAGCAGCTCGTGTCGCTCCGCCACAACGGGACCGAGCGCCGGCAGGTCTCGAGGTCGATTCGTCGGCCGCCGCTGGCGCAGTTGTCGATCCATAACTGGGGACGGCTGGCCAAAAGCTCGTCCCACAAGGCATAGTGCCCTTCGACGTAGCGGATTTCGGTGATGCCCTGGCGGTCGGGTGGGTCGTTGCGCCGCCAATACTCCAGCGGGTCAATATTGAAATCATTGCGATAGACGTCGACGCCGAACTCGGCAATGCATTTGCCCAGCAGTTCCGCCAGAAAGCGCCGTGCCCGCGGATCATCCAGCCGAAACAGGCCGCCCTGATTGCCGAAGACGAACTCGGGATGCTCGCGGGCGACGCGGGTGCCGGGAGCCACCCGTTCCGGCTCGAACCAGAGCACGAACTTCAGTCCCTGGGCATGGCAGGCATCGCTGATGGGTTTCAGTCCTCGCGGGAACTCTTTGCGTTTGACGGTCCAATTGCCCACGCCGTTGGGAAAACCGCCTTCGAACCAGGCTGCGTCCAGCCAGTAGGTATCGCAGCCCAGCGCCGCGGCCGCACGGACAGCGGCGATTTGGCCCGCCTCGGTGGCCCATTCGGGCCGGGTCCAACTGTACCGATCGAAACACTGAAGGGCGATCGGCAGGCGCAGAGGCCGGCCTTCCACCCGCGGTACATAATGGAAAAGCATCAACCGCCGCCAGCGGTTGTGGGCGGCCAACCGGTCTCCCTGCCACGGCAAAAGCAGAATCCGCGGGGTGCGAATCCGCTCGCCAGGACGGAGTCGCAAATGCGTCCGCTCCATGCCGGCCCGCAGCCGGGTGGGGCCGTGCTCAAGGCGGGCCAATGTCGCGGCCCATTGCCCCGACCAACCGATGGCCACAATCGCTCCTTCCTGCCCGTACTGCACGTTGAAGAAGGGGAACGCGCCGTTGGAAGGTCGGCCGCCGGCCGGGGCCAGGCTCACCGGGCGCCCCGGTTCCAGCACGGTCGTCTGGGGCAGAAACGATCGCTCCCCGCACACATCGCCCACCAACCCGTGCAACTGGGCAGGACGGCGAACCCAGCCCGTCCGAAGCTGGACATCCAGGGCCTGCACATCGGCCAAAATGGGCGTATCGCTTTGGCCGCGGTTCTCGAAGAACACCACCCACTCCACGGCCGGAAACTGCTTGAACACCCGCACCACCGCCTCGACCGCCAGACCGCCGGCCGGGTCGCTCCACGTGATTTCGTATTGCCGGCACTCCGGCTGCTCGCCGGTGCGGACGGTGCGCGGCCACCGGGGCAACAGCGCGGCCGACGCGGCCTCGCCATAGCGGAACGAAAACGGGACGGCCGGCTCGAGCAGCGTTTGAAGCTGGCCCTCGTCGAGCCACAGCACCCGCCCGTCCTCCAGGACCACTCGGGCATCGGCCCAGTCGGCCTGGTCATGCGATGGCCCGTCGGCCGTGGTGTCCACCTTCAGCAGCAGCTCGGTGGCCGCCGGGGGGATCGCCACCTCGACCGGCCGGGCTTCCTCGCCCCCCTTACAAACCGGGCTGCGAAAAACCTCCTTGCCGGCCACTTCGACGGTAAAGACCACGGAGCCGAAGCGGCCCTGGGTATCCTCGTTGTTGTCGATGCCCACCAACGCACGGAACTGTTTGGCCTTGGGCGGCAGACTCACGGCAATCACGCTGTTGGCGTGGGTACCCAATCCATGCTGATACTGGCGCGCCCCGATGCGCAACGCCGTTTCCATACAGGATTGGCCGAACCGTAAAACGTTGTGATCCTGCCGGCGGCACTGGACTACGACTGCGGGCTTGCGGTCGGCAGGCCATTGGTCCAAAAACGCCAGGCTTGCCCAGGCAGCCACTTCCGCCAGTTCGCTGGGCGAAGCCATCACCGCGTCCTGAGGCGGGGCCGCAGGGATATCGGGCATTTCGGCGGCCCTGCCCCACACCGCCAGCACCCACCAGGCCGACACTGCCAGTGCCAAGCGCCGCATCAGAGAATCTCCGCCGAAGAATGAGAGCCAGTCGCCATGCCAGCCGGCCAGGGTTCGGCCGAGCAGACGCGGCCGGATCGGTCTTCCGCCGTGATGAGCCGGAGCGTGCCGGGCTGGTTCCGCCGCGCAAACTGCAACACGAGGGCCCCCACCCGCCGCACGACTTCTTCGTGGAGCGGGCCGAGAATCAACGCAGTCGGTCCAGCGAAATCTGCGGGCACCGCCAGGGCCGAAATGCCCAATTCCGGCGAAAAAACCAGAGTTTGGAGCGCCCGGTTCTGTGTCTCATTCCTTCCCAGCACCACCTTGGTGTGGGCATCCAGCCGCACGTGGCGGCCGATTCGCAGCAACTGGTAATCAGCCCGGCCGGGCCGGGGATGGTGCGCCAAAAGGTCGCGGACCCGCTGGGCGAAGCGCACGTCGGCCAAGGCACAGCCCGATGACGGCGCCGGCACATTCCGCAAGCCGAACTGCCGGGCTAGGGCCAGTTGGGGCTTGCGGCTCCGGCCAGCCAGGTCGCCCAGCCGTGAACGATCGACCAGGCCGCTTTGTTCTACGGCGGTCGGGGGCAGGCGCCGGGCCGACAGCGGCCGGAGCAGCCGACCCAAAAGCCCCGACTCCCGGGCGATGATCTCCAGATCCACCCGCTTTTGGCTCATATTACGCTGCCCCAACACCTCCCCGGAAATAACCAGCGACGCTTTTCGCTGTTCCATCAGGCGGCGCGCCAGCCGGGCCATGTAAATCCGGCAGTCCACACAGGGATTCATTCCCTTGCCGTACCCGTACCGCGGCCGCCGCACCAACTCCAAATAGTCGTCGCCCACCGGCACCACATGCAGCGCAATGCCCAGTTCCTCGGCCAAGTGCGATGCCGGCGCCTGGCAGCACGCAAACAGGGTGCGCACGTGAAGGCCCTCGACTTCGAAACCCTGCTGCTGGAGCATGCGCACGGCCAAAGCGCTATCCAGACCGCCAGAAAACAGGGCGATGGCGCGGGGCTTGACCATCATGGCCGACGTCGCGGACCGTTGGCTACCGGTCTAATCTTAATAAGCGTGCCCTGCCACGCATGTTGTAAACCATGCGGTGCCTATTGTGCCACGCAGCGGCGAAAAGGGGAAGGGGGGACGCACTCCTGGAGCGTCTCACAGCTCGCGCTGCTACGGCTCGCAGCCCCGTGGTGACCGCTCCCCTTTTTACCCCAACCAGCCAGCAAGCGACACGATGCCATACAGGAGCCATGCGAAACCGACCGGCAGGCCACTGGGGACAGCCGCGGCGCATAGCGCCCTGTGCGAGGCAAAACTCACTAGCTCGCATGCCCAGGCCCATGGCCGCAACCAGCCGTAACCACCAAGCCAGCAAGCCATCGAACAACCCATTGGCGGCAGCCAGAGCCTGGCCGCTGCCGGACGTCAAAGGCATCACGTAATAGCGGCTGCGTGTTTCCCCGGAATGCCCATCTTTCCTATTTTTTGGCAAGCAGCAGTATCGGCGAAACAGAACAGCCCGCGGCGACGTCTGGTCGCCTCGGGCTGTTTCCCCCCTGGGACAACGTGATTACTTGCCTTTGCCGAGACCGCTTTCGCTGGTCCGAAAGGCGGTTTTGCGCAAACGGCCCCCCGACCGGCTTCCGGCGATTCCGAACTACCAGCGGCCGCCGCCCAGCGGATATCCGGCCGAATTATCGGGGATTATTGGCCGCCCGTGTGCCTTGCCAGTTGATATCGGCTTGTGAGGAAGCCGACTTTGGCGATCTCGGGCTGGTGGGCTCCCGGGCAAGCTGCACCTGGGGGCGGCCGGCAAAATCCGGCTTTAGTCTCATTTACTTTGCCGGTCAGGTCGATTTTGAGGGGCGAGCCAAAGGAAAGGCCCCGGAATGAGGCGTCGCTGGCCGTGGGGTGGCATCGGGGCGGTAGATTTCGTGTTGCGGCAAAATCTGATGGTGTGTATATGCCTCGCCATTATCCGGTAGGCAAAACGGCCGGCGGGTTTGGCCCATTGGACGACCCGCAGAAGTACTGTGTAACCCGTTTATTAAGAATAAGTTAGGGCATCATCCCCGGTCTGGCGGGACCGGCTACGCCAATTGTGGTCATCGAAGGCCGCCTGCTACACATGAGTGCTCACTGCGGCAGATGCATCGCCCAACCGGCAAGTGCCTGTTCGAAAGTTTACAGACGGCCTTCCGGGTTATGAGCGGAGGAGTCCGTCCACGGTAGCCTAGTCCCGTCGCAGCCCGGTCTCTGGAGGCGGAAGTGAATCGAATCCATCGTCTAGTCGCAGCGGTATTGGTCTCCCCAATTCTGTGGGGGCTCGCAGGCGGAAGCGCTTTTTTTGCGCTGGTTCATGCGGGCACGCTGGGGCGCGATTTCTTTCCCCGGTACTGCGCGGGCCACCCAGTAAATTACGCCGAGACCTATCTGTTCTTTGTGGGCTTGGCGGTGCTGGTGCTTAGGGCCTTGGAGGTGGCAGCCGAGCGGCAGCGTTTGAACCGGATCCACTTGGGCCCCGCGCCGGCCGGCGCACAATCACCCCACGAAGCCCAGGAACTGCTGGCCCGCCTGGAGCGACTCCCCCAGGCATGGCAGAAGGATTCCTTGGTCCGCCGGCTTCGCGCCGGGCTGGAGTACGTGTTTCGCCGGGGCTCGAGCAATGGCCTTCAGGAGCACCTCGCTCATCTGGCCGACGCGGATGCAGAGCGTGCCCACGCCGGGTTGGGGCTGCTACGGCTGATTGTGTGGGCGATTCCGATTTTGGGATTTTTGGGGACAGTCATCGGCATCACCATGGCGATTGCCAGTTTGCGCCCAACCGCTCTGGAAGAATCCATGACCGAGGTCACGGCCGGGTTGGGCGTGGCTTTTGATACGACCGCTTTGGCGCTTGCGCTGTCGATCGTGCTGATGTTCGTGCAGCACTCCGTAGATCGGGCCGGGGGGGCGCTCTTGGAAGAGGTCGCCCGCCGGGCGGAAGAAGAGCTGCTAGGGCGATTCCCGGAGATCGACCTCACGGGGCCGGAAGCGGCCGCGGTACGGCGTCTGGCCGAGACCATGATTCGCTCGCTGGAGCAGTTGGTCCGCCGGCAGGCGGAGCTGTGGCAGCAGGCGCTGGACGAAGCGCAGTCGCGGTGGGCCACGATGGCGGCCGAGGCGGGGCAACAGCTCCAGTCGGCGCTGGCCGGGGCCCTGGCCGACACCATGCAAGTCCGCACCCGCCAGGAGGCCGAGGCCCGCCGTTTCGAGGAGACGTTGGCCCGTCTGGCAGCAGCCATCCATCTGCTCAACGCTCGGCTGGGGGAACCGTCACGCAGCGGCATCCTTTCGCTGGAGCGAGCCCGCAGGACGGGTGAAGCGGCATGAGACGCCGGAGCCAGTCCGACCGCCGCCAGGCCGGGACGCCAGTGGCCCTGTTCCCTTTCTTGGCCGTGCTGGTTTGCACCATGGGCGCGCTCATTGTCATTCTGGTCGTATTGGCGCGTCAGGCGAAGCTCCAGGCTGCCCGCGCTGCCCAGTCGGATCATGCCCAGCAGTTGGACGACTTGACGCAGCAGGGGCAGATGGCCGACTGGCGTATCTCCACGCTGGCCGAAGCCCGCCAGCAGGCCCAGGAGCAACTGGTCGACGCCCGGCTGCGGCTGGGCCACATCGAGCAGCATCTGCGCCAACTGGAAAAACGGCTGGCCGAACTGCGGCGCCAGCAGGAAGCAGTGCCGCGGGGCGGCGCTGTGGCCGGTTTCGAAGATCGGCGTTCTTCGCTTCGCGCCGAATTGGCAAAAACGGAGGCGGAGATTGCCCAGGCCCGCAAGCGACTGGAGCAGGCCCAGGCTTCAAGGCGCGCCCAGCGCAAAAGCTATGCCGTCCTCCCATACACGGGCCCCAACGCCACGCATCGCCGGCCAATCTATCTCGAATGCCGGGCCGACGCGGTCGTGATCCAGCCCGAGGGTATCGAGCTTGCCCCCGAGGATTTTGAAGGACCGTCAGGTCCTCAGAACCCTTTGGCTACGGCCCTGCGGGCGGCGCGGGAACATCTGGCCAGCCAAGGGGCCCTTGACCTTTCGGCCGGTGAGGAACCTTATCCCCTGCTGATTGTACGCCCCGAGGGGATCATGGCGTTTTACGCCGCCCGCGAGGCGCTGCGGTCGTGGGGAGCGGAGTTCGGCTATGAGTTGGTCGGCTCGGATTGGGAAATCCAGTACCCGCCCACGCCGCCAGGGCTTCGGGGAACACTGGAAAAGGCCCTGGCCGCAGCACGGATCGAGCAGCGCGCGCTGGTGCTTGCGTTGCGGGCGGGCGCCACAGCGGCCCAAAAGCCTGCCCCCTCTTCGGCCAAGACCGTTTATCGGGTAGCGCCGGCGGGCGGGGGGCTTATCCGCCAGGGATCGCCCCAGCCGGCGGAAGCACGCGCCCTGAGCTTTTCCTCGCGGGCCCCCCGGCCGACCGAGGGGTCAATCCGGCCGGAACCTCCTCGGCCGCTTGCCGGTGGCGGGCCAAGCGCACCGCCGCAAGACCCGGGGGTTCGGCAAGCGGCTGGCCAAGGCGGCCCGCCGCTGCGGCCGGGCGAGTGGGTGCCGCTTGAGCGCCCCGCCAAAACGGAACCGCCGGGCGACAAGCCCCCTGACAAGCCCGAAAGCCTTGCACACACCCGCGGTAAGAACTGGGCCTTGCCCGACGCCACGCGCGATGCCGTCCCCGTTTCCCGCCCCATCACTGTGCGGTGCGAGCCCGATCGGCTGATCGTGTTCGGCGACTCGCCTGGCCAGGTGGAACAAATCGTGGAGCTCGCGACACAAACCGAGGCTTCTTTGGATCAGCTCATCGCTGCTATTTGGGAACACATGCGACGCTGGGGCATTGCGGGCCGAAAGATGTATTGGCGCCCCGTGCTGCGCGTCGAGGTGGCGCCGGGAGCTGAAAGTCGATATCGCGAACTGCAAGCTCTGCTGGAAGATAGCGGCCTGGATATCGAGCCGCGTGCGGCCGGCTCGTAGATGCCCTGCCCAGTCGCGGCTTTTTCCATACCCACACCCCCCTGCCGGGGCGGTGCCCCGGGCTTTTGCCATGACGCAGCATCAGGACCAGCAATCCGCCAGTGCAGGCCATGATTCGTTCCTGGATATCGTAACGAATATGGTCGGTATTCTGATCGTGCTGGTGATGGTGGTGGGGCTGCGGATTCGCAATGCTCCGGTCAGGGCCGACGAGGACGAGGCGTCGCGCGCTGCTGCGACCGAATTGGCCCGCAAACTGGACACCGAACGCACACTTCGCGACGACGTACTGAAAATGCGGACTGAGACCCGACGCTTGCAGTCCGAGGCCGCCTTGCGCGACACCCAGCGTTTGCTGGCAGCCCGGCTGGTTGCCCAGCTCGAGGAGCGGCTGGCCGACCAGCGCCGCCAGCGGGACGCTGCCGGCCGCGAGGAGTTCGACTTGTCGGTGGCCCTGGCTTCTGCGCGGGAAACCCTGGAGGAACTTCGGGAGCAAGTGGCCCAAGCCGAGTCTGCGCGGCAGGAACCCGAAGTGATCGAAAGCTATCCGACCGCGCTGAGCCGTATCGTGGACGGGCCGGAAGTGCATTTCCAGCTCCGCGGCGGGCGGATTGCTCTGGTGCCGGTGGAGTCGCTGCTATGGGCGGCCCGCGACGATATGCGGCGCAAACTGCCGGACTTTGCGCGCCACGCGGATCTCTCGGCCGTGGCCAACGTGGTCGGGCCACAGGACGGCTTCCGCTTCCGTTATGAAGTGGAGCGGTTCGATGAGGTGGTCCGCCGGCCGGAAGGCCCGGCACGCCGTGAAGGCATCCGTATGGTCCGCTGGAGCGTGGTGCCCGTGACCAGCGACCTGGGCGAACCGGTCGATGCCGCGCTGACCGAAAACTCCGCGTTCCGCAGGGCCCTGGCCCGCCACGATCCCGCCCACACCACCATAACCGTGTGGGTGTACCCCGATAGCTTCGAATCGTTTCGGCGGATCCGCAAGGAATTGCACCGGTTGGGGTATGCATGCGCGGCCCGGCCGCTGCCCGATGGGGTTCTGATCAGCGGCTCGATCGAGGGCACAAAGTCGGCCGCGGAATAACCAGCGCGCCTGCTGCTTGGCGCGAAGCCTTCTGAAGGGCTCGAAACCTTTCGGGAAAAAGGCCAGAACCCTTTGGGCGACTGGGTTATTCGTCCAGCCGAATCCGCCGCCCCTCGCGGAAACTCCGGTCGGCCTGCTGCACGATCCACAGCGCCCGGCAGGCATCTTCCAGATCGCTGGTCTTGCGCACCAGGCTGGTCACCGAGCGATGGAACTGGGTGAGCAGATATTCGCCCACCGGCCGCTCGCTTTCCAGCGATTCCTGGTGCCGGCCCGCCTCGTCAAACCAGATGACCGTGGCGGGCAAATCGACGAATGCCAAGCCGTGGGCACACGATACCTGGAGGGCTGCCAGAGGCCGGTAGGTTATGGCCTCGTGCCAAGCCGCCGGGAAATACCGGCCGCAACTGATCTGGGCAATCGGCCCGGTGCCCGGCGTGTCGCCTTCGGAAAAGTCGAGGCTCAGCATCTGGTAATCGGCCTCCCCGCTCTCCTGGCCGGTGTGCGTGATGCCGGTCACCCACCGCGGATCGCGCCCCACGACATAGCGGCACCAATCGACCTGCTCGACCAGTTCCTGAAGGATGGTGCGGTGCGGCCGGCTGCACTGATTGGCGTGTTCGGGGATGGGCAAGCGATGGTGGCAGAACAACAGCCGAGGCGGTCCCAGGCGCGTGGCGATCAACTCTTTCAGCCGGAGGCTGGCGGGCGACTGCCGGCGGAGAAACTCGGCCATAAAAGCGATGCCCGATTCTTGAACCCGCCGACGGATGGTCTCGACCCATTCCGGTTCCAGCGGCTGGCCGCCACCAAAATAAACCGCCTTGCCCGCATCACACGCGGCCAGAATGGGAAGCGTGCCATACCATTGGGGCGCCAGCATGAGGATGGCGTCGATGTCCTCCCGGGCGGCCAGGGCACGGAAGCCGTCGACCGTGTCGGCCCCGAATTCGGCGGCCGCAAGCTGTGCCCGCCGGCCGACCTGGTCGCACACCGCCCGGACCTCGAAACGGTCGGCCAGGGCGTGCAGTGCCGGCCGATGCCGTTGCTCCCACGCCTCTCCCACACCCAGAAGA